>Ga0209118_1000004_pt1 | contig 280213 bp, 276 predicted proteins | sample BlaSpr_A8_Ref_M1_FD_187988 | JGI IMG/M metagenome (GOLD analysis project Ga0209118, IMG submission 187988) | Forest soil microbial communities from Thunder Bay, Ontario, Canada - Black Spruce, Ontario site 2_A8_Ref_M1 (SPAdes) (version 2) | ecosystem: Environmental > Terrestrial > Soil >... | reverse complement strand
CAGGCCGCCCTGGCTGATCCAACCGATGCGCCGCGACAGCGCGTGCAGCGCAGGCAGCAGCATGTGCCGGCGTCCGCGCGCCGCATGACCGCTGCGCGCGACATGTCCGGCGCGCGGCTCGGGCCGGCCGAGCAACTCGTCGACCGCAGCGCGTTCTTCGTCGGTGGCGACGGCGTCAGTGAAATGGAGATCCAATTGCTACATCTTTTCGATTCGGACGGCCGACGCCTTGAACTCGGCGGTGCCCGATTTGGGATCGTTTGCTTCGATCGTCAGTACGTTCGTCGGCACGTCGAAGTGGAACGTCATGAAGGCGAGACCCGGCCGCAGTTCATCTGCGATGCGGACGGGCGCGACGATGGAACCGCGCCGCGAGGCGACGCGCACGTCTTCGCCCTCGCTTACCCCGAAGCGCGTCGCGTCGACCGGCGAAAGATCGATCGATTCGCCCCGGCGCAGCGGCGACGAGTAGGCGCCGCTCTGCGCGCCCGTGTTGAACGAGTCGAGCCGGCGTCCGGTGGTCAACATGATCGGATACTCATCCGTGATCTCGTCGACCGGAGGCTCGTGCTCCACGACATGGAACGGAGCCGACGGGCCGCGCACCGGGTTCTCCCAAAGACGCGCATGCAAGAACTGTTCGCCTGGGTGTTTCTCATCGTAGCATGGCCAGCGCAGTCCGCCGCTTTCCTCCAAGCGCCGGTAGCTCATGCCGGCGTGCATCGGACTCAAGGCGCGGACTTCGTTCCACAAATCCTTGGCGGTTGGCTGACCGATGTCGTGCCCAAGCCTTTTGGCCATGTCGCACACGATCGCGATATCGTCGCGCGCAGTGCCGGGCGGTTCCACCGCTTTGCGCACCCGCTGCACGCGGCGTTCGCTGTTCGTGACCGTGCCCTCGGATTCGCACCATCCCGCAGCTGCGGGGAAGACGACGTCGGCGATCTTCGCCGTCTCGGTCAGCGTGAGGTCCTGAACGACGAGATGATCGAGTCCCTCGAGCAGGTGCTCGGAGCGCTGACGGTCGGCCTCCGAAACGAGCGGGTTTTCGCCGATGACGTACAGCGACGTGAGTTCGCCGCGCTCCATGGCGTCGAACATCTCGTTGAGGCGCCAGCCGCGTGTGGCCGGGATCTTCACGCCCCACGCTGTCTCGAACTTCGCGCGCAGAGCGTCATCGGTGACGCTTTGGAAACCCGGCAGCCGGTCCGGGATCGCGCCCATGTCGCCGCCGCCTTGTACGTTGTTCTGGCCGCGCAGGGGATTCAGACCCGATCCGTAGCGTCCGACGTGGCCGGTCAGCAGTGCGAGGTTGATGAGCGCGAAGACGTTGTCCACCGCGGTATGGTGTTCGGTGATGCCGAGCGTCCAGCAGATCTCCGCACGCGCGGCCGACGCATAGGCGGCGGCGACTTCGCGGATGACCTCCGCCGGCACGCCGGTGATCGCCTCCGCACGTTCGGGCGTGTGCGGAGCGACGCTCGCGCGATACACTTCAAAACCCGACGTCGCCCGCGCGATGAACTCGCGGTTCTCCAAGCCGCGCTCGATGATCGTGTGCGCCATGGCGTTGGAGAGCGCGATATCCGTGCCGACGTTGAGACCGAGCCACACGTCAGCCCATTGCGCGGTGCCGGTGCGGCGCGGATCCACGACATAGAGCTTCGCCCCTTTGCGCAGCCCCTTGAGGACGTGGTGGAAAAAGATGGGGTGCGTTTCGCGCGCATTCGAACCCCACAGGATGATCAGATCCGTCTCTTCGATCTCCTGATAGGAACTCGTGCCGCCCCCGGCCCCGAACACCGCCGCCAGACCGGCGACGCTGGGAGCGTGTCAGGTCCTGTTGCAGCTATCGACGTTGTTGCAGCCGATGACGGCGCGTGCGAACTTCTGCGCGAGGTAATTCAGTTCGTTGGTCGTCTTCGAGCAGCTGAAGAGGCCGAAGGCGTTTGGGCCGCGGTTGGCGACTGCGCGCTCGATTCCGGCGGCCGCGCGCTCGAGCGCTTCATCCCATGTCGCAGTGCGCAGGCGTTCGCCGTCGCGCACCATCGGCTCAGTCAGGCGTTCGAACTCTGCCATGCCGCTCTGGTGGCCGCTAAGGGACGGGGATGGCTTCGGGCTCAAATGGCGCCTTGCTCACGGGGAACGAAGCCGCGAGATAATCCGCGATCGCCTGTTTGTCAGCGTCCTTGACGGGCGCGCCGTACTTGATCATCTTGTTGACTTCAGCCAGCCACGTCTTGGGAGCGAGCCGCTGCGACGTGATGATCTGAGCGCTGTGGCAAATCATGCAGTTCTGGATCACGAGTTGGCGCGCCGGTGCGTCGGGGAGCGCGCCCGTGCCCATAATATCGTAGGCGGGCGATACGCCCGCGCTCCAAGCGAACGCTACGGCGGCGATGACCACCAAAGCGAGCAGCGATGGCGCTCTCATATGCGCACTCATGATGCTGCCCCCACATTGATGTTGACTTTCATGATCGCGTTGTTGATGTAGCCGGACGGATTCCATGCAGCTGTTTCGGGTTGGACCGCCCCGGTTTCGTCCGTCGCTCGCGCTGCGATCGTGTGCGGGCCTTGAGTAAGGTTGGTTTTGTACGAGAAGCGTCGCCACGAGTACGGCGCTTGCTCGGAGCCTAACTGGGCGGACATCCACGCGCCATCGTCGACCGACACTTCCACGCTCCTGATGGTCGGTAAGCCGGAAAACGCCACGCCTTCGACGGCGAGGCTGCCTGAAGTCAGTCGCCTGCCGTCAAGCGGATTCGTGATGATAGATTTGACGTTCATCGCGGACAGCCGGTGCGTTTGATCGAGCGGCACGGCGACACCGGGCGCTCCAGGGTTGTTCGGATAGCGATATGCCGAAGCGGTCCAGAAGCCGGCATCGTCCTCGGTGCCGACGTTGCGCACCTCGATGGTGTGCAGCCATTTCATCCAATGATCGCCGGCCCAGCCGGGCACGATCATGCGCAGCGGCGCGCCGTGCAATTCCGGGAGCGGCTTGCCGTTCATCTCGTAGGCGAGGATCGTGTAGGGATCCATCGCTTTATCCATTGGAAATCCGCGCACGAACTTGGGCGTCGCTTTGAGCACCGGCTCGTCGTGACCCCGGATGATGAGAAACTTGGCGTCGGTCGCCAGATCCGCCTCCTTCAAAACGTCTGCGAGGCGCACACCGGTCCACTTGGCGTTGCCGACCGCGCCATAGCGCCATTGGGCACCGGGGACTTTCGGCGTGTAGAGGGAGCGCCCGTTGCCCGCGCACTGGAGCACGCAGCTGACGCTCACCTGCTCGAAGCCATGCTTGAGATCGCGCAGGCTCAGTTGCAGTGGCGCGTTCACCGTTCCCCAGACGCCGAGCCGCCACGCAGCTGCATCGATGGGCGCCCGCGGCGGACCCATGTGACTGCGCACGAAGAACCATTCGTTGCGCGTCAGCCACGCGTCGTTGAGCTGCTCCAGCGGGGTTTCAAGATCGGCCGGTTGGTGATTGACCTCGAGCATGTAGCCTTTCCCTAATGCGAGGGAAGGCCAGACGGTGGCGCCGGTAGCCGCGGCACCTCCGGCTGCCACGAGTCCAAGGAATTCGCGTCGCGCGAAGGGTTGAGATCGCATGGTCCGCGCCCTCCCTCGATGTCCTATGCCAGACTTTGCTCCGGCTCCCGCCTATGGATACACCCCGCGCAGCTTGGTCGCCTCCGCCACACGGCCCACGGCGACGACGTACGCCCCGCGGCGCATGTCGCACTTGAGGCGCTTGGCTTGCTCCAACGTCTCGCGGAACGCCCGCACCATCTTGCGCTTCAGACGCTCGTTGATCTCGTCTTCCTCCCAGAAGCTTTCCTGGAGGTCTTGCACCCACTCGAAGTACGACACGCTGACGCCGCCGGCGTTGGCCAAGATGTCCGGCAGCACCATAATGCCGCGTTCGAAGAGAATCGCATCGGCCTCGGGCAATGTCGGACCGTTAGCCGCTTCGGCGATGATCTTCGCCTTGATGCGCGGCGCGTTCTCCGCGGTGATGACTTTTTCGAGCGCTGCCGGAACCAGCACGTCGCAATCGTATTCCAGCACTTCCTTGTTGGAACAACTCTGACCGCCGGAGAACCCGACCACCGTGCCCGTCTCGCCCTTGAAAGCGATGAGTTTGGGGACGTCGAGTCCTTTTGGATTGGCCACGCCGCCCTGGCTATCCGAAACGGCGACAATCGTGTATCCGTCGGCCGCCATCAGCTCCGCCGCGTGCAGACCGGCGTTGCCGAAGCCTTGAATCGCCACGCGCGTGCCGGCAGGCGTACGCCCGAGCTCCTTGAGCGCCTCGTTCACGACGTGCAGACACCCGCGCGCGGTCGCCTTGTCGCGCCCAAGCGATCCGCCGATCGCCAGCGGCTTGCCCGTGACCACGCCCGGAATGGTGTAGCCCTTTTGCATGGAGTAGGTGTCCATGATCCACGCCATGATCTGCGGTGTGGTATAGACGTCGGGCGCGGGGATGTCTTTCTCCGGCCCGATGATGATGGAGATCTCGCTCGTATAGCGGCGCGTGATGTTCTCGAGTTCTTGCATCGACATGTGCTTGGGATCGCAGATGACGCCGCCTTTCGCGCCCCCGAACGGGATGTTGACGAGCGCGCATTTCCAGGACATCCACATGGCGAGCGCTTTGACCTCGTCGAGGGTCACGTCGGGATGGAATCGGATGCCGCCCTTGCCTGGCCCGCGCGAAAGATTATGCTGAACGCGATACCCCTCGAACACTTTGAGCGTACCGTTGTCCATGCGCGTCGGGATCGAGACGGTCAGGACACGCTTGGGTTCGCGCAGGTATGCATGGACGGAGTCGTCGAGCCCGATGAAGGTGGCGACTTCGTCGAGCTGGCGCTGCGCCATCTGCCAGACATTGGACGCGGACTGGGCTGCGGAGCGATCGAGTGTGGACGCCATAAAACCCCCTGGAATATCGATCTTGTAGTGCCGGGGCTTTAGCCCCGGACGCGTGCCGAAGACAGGACTTGAACCTGCACGTCCTTTCGGACACAAGTACCTGAAACTTGCGCGTCTGCCAGTTTCGCCACTTCGGCGGGACGTGTAGGATTGGCCACCGTGCCGCTGGCGCCCTCCGGGACGGCTTTTCCAAGCCATAGTAGCGTTCCGAGCGCAACTCGGAGAACTAAATCAGCCGCATTCGGCGTTTTATTGACGTGAAGAAATCAGTCGCCTTATTTTGCCTGAGCGCGCTTGCCGCGCTGGTGCCTGCACTTGTCCTCGCCGCCGCCCCAGTGCCCTACTTGCCCGTTCCTAAAGGCGCTGCGGTCATCCTCAATACCGGATCGACGAACGCGCTGGGATATCGCATCGTCGTGCAGTCATCGGGAGTCGCCGAATACGTGGCGGGCAATACGCGAGCCAAGGCTCGCGTGTCGGCCGCTGTGGCCAACAAATTCTTCGCTGACATGCGCGCTGGTGCGCGCCTCTCGCAAATGCCCATCATGCAATGCATGAAGAGCGCATCGTTCGGCACCTCGACCTTCGTCTGGTGGCGCGGGCAGCGCTCGGGCGACCTCGAATGCGCGGCTGACGCGCGGGGCAAGGCTCTCGCGAGCGACGTCTCAGCGATCGCGCAAGCACTCAAGATCGAGACGCACGCAAAGCGCATGCTCCCGACGAACGAACCGCGCCGCCCGCTGACCGAACCCTCTCGCTAGAACTCGGTGCCGCTGGAGAAGTGGAAGCCTTCGATCTTCGCGGCCGGCACGACGTGAGCATCCGAACGCACTTGTTCGCGGCCGAGTTCACAGCGGCCGAGCGCGCCGAGGATGGACTCGTTGAAGCGCATGTTCTTGAGGCCGTGCGCGATCTGCCCGTGCTCGATCAAGAATAGGCCGTCTCGGGTCATCCCGGTGATGATCGTCTGCTTTTGGTCGACCATCCGGATGTACCAAGTACGCGAGACGAGCACGCCGTGCTGCACGCTTGCGACCAATTCTGCCTCCGATCTCTCGCCCGGGTCGACGATGACGTTCAAGGGCAGCGGCCCTTCGGGGTTGGGCGCAGGCAGTGCGTGCCCGGTGTTGTCATGGTTCAGTTTCGCCGCGTAGTACGAGTCATAGACCACGTCTTTGGCCATTCCGTCGCCGATCAACGTCACGGGCCAGCGCGGCGCGCCCTCGGCGTCAAACGGCACGCCGTTCGTCAGCGGGTGGGTGAAGTCGTCGCGGATGGTGACGTTGCTGCCGACGATAAGCTGACCGAGCTTGCCGCTCATGAACGAGGAGCCTTGCTCGAATGGCTGCGCGCCGAAGCCGATCCACGATAGATAGATGAGGAATTCTCGAAAAGCCGGCGCTTCGAGGATCACGGTGTACTCGCCGGGCTCGAGCACGTGTGGTTTCGCGCCCGCGGCCGCCTTCTGCGCCGCGCGCTCGGCCTGCTTGCGCGGCGAGAGGTCGCTGAAGCGCCGCGAGAAGCCCTCGGCATAGCCGCTCGAGTCATCGCCCATCGCCTTGATGTTCATGCCCGCGTCGGTCGCCTGGAAAAAGCGCGACACGCCTTTGGAGTTCGCGACGGCGAATGTATCGCGCCGGCTGGATACATAACCCGCGGCATGGAGATTGCGGGGCTTCATCACGCCTGCGATTTCGCGCACCGCGTCCGCGCGCGCTTGCGCGCTCAAGCTCGCGGTCGCCTCGTCGTATGGCGCGGGGATATCGTCGAACGGGCTGTTGTCCGATGGCAAGCCTGGGAAATGCTCATCCTCCGGAGACAAGCGAGCGTTCTCCAGAGCCCTCCCGGCGGCGTCCGCCACGCCGGCTGGGTCGAGTCGCGTGGTTGAGACGACGCCCTGGCGCTTGCCGACCACGGCGCGAATGCTCAATTGCCAAGCGTTTTCGGCGACGTTTTCATGGATGTAGTTGTGCGTGAAGCGCGTGAGAGAAGCGTCGCTGCCGAAGACGAGCACTTCAGTCTCGTCGGCCTTCGACACGGCGAGCGCGCTGCGAAGCACCTCATCCAGCGCCGCGCGATCGGTTCCGAGATCAACCGGCATAGCCGACCCCCACGTTCACGTTGCGAAAGCGCGTCGGCGATGCGCCCTGCGCCGAGCGCGCGGTCTGCATCGGCTCGCCCTTGCCGCAGTTTGGCGTGCCGTGCGCGGTCCACGAAGCCTTGTCGCCGATGGCGTCGCACGATTGCCAGAATGTCGGCGTCATGCCGGCGTAGGTCGGATTCTTGAGCAGCCGCCCTTTCTTGCCGTCTTTGATCTCGTAGCCGATCTGACACCCGAACTGGAAGTTGAGCCGCTTGTCGTCGATCGACCACGAGCGGTTGCTCTCCATGAACACGCCCTGCTTGATGCCGTCGTACAGGGCTTCTTCGGGCGTCGTTCCCGGCTGCAGGTTGACGTTGCCGATGCGGATCATCGGCAACCGGCCCCAGTATTCGGCGCGCACGCAACCGGCAAGCTCCACGTTCGCGGTTTGCGCGGTGTCGCGGCCGGCCATGTACCCGACCAGCGTGCCGTTCCGTATGAGGTCGACGGACTTGGCGCGCGTGCCCTCGTCGTCGTAGCCGTGGGTGGCGAAACCCAAGGGGCAGGTCATGTCGCACACGACGGTGACCAGCGGACTAGCATATCGAAACGTTCCGAGTTTGTCGAGCGTTGCGAACGAGGTCCCTGAGAAATTAGCCTCCCAGCCGAGCACGCGGTCCAGCTCAAGGGCGTGGCCTATGGATTCGTGGATCTGCAGCGACACTTGGTCGCTCGACAGCACGATGTCCATCGTTCCGGAGGGACACTGGTCCGCGCTCAGCAGCGCGACCGCCTCTTCGCCGACGCGTTGGGCGTTTTCCAGCAGGTGCGCCTTCTTGATGATCTCGTAGCCGCCGGTTTGATAAAGTCCGTTGGTACCCGGATAGGTGCGGTCCTGGACATCCGAGCCGCTGACGGCCAGCGCGGAAAGCGCCGTGCCGCACTGCCAAAGGTCCTGCTCGATCCGGCTCCCCTCGGTGCTCGCGTAGATCTTCTTCGTCCGCCAGATGTCCATCCATGCGCGCGCGACCGTCACGCCCTTGACGGAGCGAACCGCGGCCTCGACATCGAGCAAGTATTTGACGCGTTCGCTCGGAGCAATGGAAGACGGGTCGATTTCGAATGGCGTGGCGTACGTGTCGATGAACTTGCCGGCCGGCAGCAGGTGCAGCCCCTGCGCCTTGACGCTTGCGCTTGCTTTGGCGATTTCGACCGCGCGCGCGGCGACGCTGTCGATCTCCGCAACCTCGATGTTGGCCGACGACGCGAAGCCCCATGCGCCGTTGAAAAGAGCGCGCACGGAAAAGCCGCTGCTGTCGGCGTCGCTCAAGCTGACGACGACGCCGTTGCGGACTTCGAGGTGTTCGTCGCGGACGACGCCGAAGCGGACGTCGGCGTAGTCCGCGCCCCGCGCACTGGCCGTGTCGAGGGCGCGTTGCGCTTCGCTTTCAAATTGCACGATCAGTCCTACCTAGCGGTTCGTAGAAGGCAGGCCATAGCAGCCGTCCCCTGTAAAGATTTGACGGATGTTCACGCCAGAGAACGGTGAGGCCAACCGGGCGAACGGCGAAAAAGATTCGAGCGTCAGCGGCGCGGCACCCGCGTTGGTCCCCGCCGTGGCAAAGGCTTTCCGAGTTCTGGAGGCGCTGAGCACCGCAGGGGAGCCGCTCGGGGTTTCGCAGCTGGCGAGACGCTTGAGTCTCGGCAAGAGCACGGTCCATGGGCTGCTGAACACGCTCGAGGCGCTTGGCATGATCGAGTCGCCGAACGGCCTCAAACGATACCGAGTGGGGCGCGGCTTGCATGCGCTGGTCTCCCGCTCGCTCGGGCGGCACGATTTGCGCGAGCTGGCCAGGCAGAGCTTGGAAAGGCTTGCTGCTCAGACCGAACAGACCAGCTTCCTGGGCATCCCTTCAGACGGCCAAGTCACCATTTTGGACCTGGTCCATGGCCGCCCCACCATGTCGATCTCGGCTCCCATTGGATCTTCCATCCCATTGATGGCGGGGGCCGTCGGCAAAGCGGTTCTGGGAGCGTGGGATTCGCAAGAGCGCGAGGCGTTTCTGAGTTCCACGCGTCTGCGGCCATTCACCGCGAACACGATCACCGATCCGGACCGGATGCGGCAAGCCGCCGAAGAAGCGGCTGCCGCCGGCGCGGCGATCGACGTGGATGAATACGTCGACGGCATGCGCGCCGCCGCTGCGCCGATCTTCGGGCCGCCGAAACAGTTGGTCGCCGTCATTTGGGTCGCCGGTTTTTCGCGTCACGTCGATCGCGAGCAATTGACGGAAATCGCCGGGGCGGTGGGCCGCGAGGCGGCTGATATGTCGCGCCTCATGGGCGCGCAAATAGAAGCCTGACCTAGAGGACCGGCGCTTACGGCTTACGGCCGGGCCGACATCACCAGCAGCACGAACGAGCCCGGCACCATGCTCCGGCGCGGTTGCGTGTCGCCCGGAGCCGGCGTCGCGGGGACGTATTTCGCCGCGGCTAGATATATGTCGTGGTCGATCGTGTCGAGCGCCATCGTGCGCGCGGAGTCTTGCGTCTTCGTGGTCTGCACGACGTCGAACTTGTCCGCCGTATCCTCGCGGATGATGGTGAGCGTGCCGTCGAAAGCCGGTGCGAACACCAGCCGCGTGACCGGGTCGAACGCCACCGCGTCGCAGAAGTCGCCGATCGGCACCGTCGCTATTACATTGCCGCTGTCGGCGTCGACGATCATCATGTTCTTGCTGTCGGCGCACGCGGAGAACAGCCTGCGGCTTTTCTGATCCATGCCAAGACCCGTAGGCGACTTGCACGCAGGCAGCAGCCAGGTGTTCTTCACCGTCGCTGTGCGAGCGTCGATGACGCTCAGTTCCCCCTTGTCCTCGATGTTGACGAAGAGCATCCCCTTGCCGTCCGGCGCGGCGAACTCCGGCCTGCCGTCCAAGGGGATGGTGGCCACCACGGTCGATGTCGCCGCATCGATCACCGTCGCGCTATTGGCGCGGCCGTTGAAGCTGAAGACGCGCTTGGAAGCTGGATCGTAGACGATCGCATCAGGAGTCGGGTTGGTACCGTCGATCTTGATGCGCCCGGTTTCTGCGAGCGTTCTCGTGTCGAACACCGTCACCGTGTTCTCGCGGCCGTTGCTCGTGAAACCCTTGTTGAACTCCGGCGCCAGGGCTACGCCATGCACGCCGGGCGTATTCGGTATTGACCCGATGACCGTGCCCTTGTATGGGTCGACCACGTCGACCCGAGTCGAGCGCGGGATGAACATCCGCTTGCCGACGGGGTCAAAGGTCAGATAGTCCCAACCGCCCTCGCCGCCCAAGGCGTAGGTGTGCTTCAATTCATATTGCGCGGTGGGAGCGGCAACGGCAGAAATGGCGAGCAGGCAAACGCATGCGAGCGTGAAGGCAAGTCCTCGTAGCATTGCGATCCTTTCGACGGTTTCCGGGGCTAAAGCCCCGGCACTACATCAGGGCGCGTTTTAGACGGGGGCGAGGGAGCGGGTCGCGGCGAGCGCATGCTCGATGTCGGCGACGAGATCGGTCGCCGACTCGATCCCAACGGAGAAGCGCAACAGCCCTTCGGTCACGCCGCGCGCTTCGCGCACTTCCTTCGGAATCGAACCATGCGTCATCGACGCGGGGTGACAGACTAGCGACTCGACGCCGCCCAGGCTCTCGGCGAGCGCGAAGAGCTTCGTCTGCGATGCGAACGCGCGCGCCCGTTCCGGTCCGCCTTTGAGCACGGCGGACACCATGCCCCCGAAACCACGCATCTGGCGCTGCGCGAGCTCGTGCTGCGGATGTGCCGGCAAACCGGGATAATACACGCGCGCGACGTCGGCATGGCCGTCCAAGTACGCCACCACCGCCCGCGCGTTGCGTTCGTGCTCGCGCATGCGGATCTCGAGCGTCTTGACGCCGCGCAGCACCAAGAAGCAATCGAACGGGCCAGGCACGCCGCCGACCGCGTTCTGATGGAACTTGACGATGTCGTGCAGCTCCTTTTTGTTGGAGGCGACGAAACCCCCCACTGCGTCCGAATGGCCGCCGATATATTTGGTCGTCGAATGGACCACGAGATCAGCCCCGAGATCCAGCGGCGTCTGCAGATACGGCGTCGCGAACGTGTTGTCCACCGCCAGCAGCACGCCGTGCTTGCGGCAGCCGGCCGCGATGGCGCCGATATCGGCCAGACGCAGCAGCGGGTTGGTCGGCGTTTCGAGCCAGACCATGCGCGTCGAAGCGCGCATCGCCGACTCGACGTTGCGCACGTCGGTCGCGTCGACATAGGTGAACGTCAGACCATAACGCGCGAGCACCTTGTCGAAAAGCCGGAACGTGCCGCCGTACAAGTCATCGCTGACGATCACGTGATCGCCTTGCGAAAGGATGTTCATCACCGCCGCCGTGGCGGCCATGCCGCTTGCGAAACACAGCCCGAACTGCGCGTTCTCGAGCGACGCCAAGCAGCGCTCGAGCGCGACGCGCGTCGGATTCACGGTCCTGGAGTAATCAAAGCCTTTGTGGACGCCCGGCGCGGATTGCGTGTAGGTCGACGTCTGGTAGATCGGCACGATGGTCGCGCCGGTCGTCGGATCGGATTCTTGCCCGACATGTATGGCCCGCGTAGCAAAGTCCATGCGATCCTCTAATTCGCCGAGAGGTACGAGATGATGTCCATCTTGGTGAGCACGCCGATGGGGTGCCCCTTGCGCGCGACGACCACAGCCGCGTGGCCGAGCGAAAGCTCCTTGAAAGCGCGTTCGACCTCATCGAGCTCGTCGAGCACCGGAAACGGACGCGCCATGACGTCTTTGACCGCGGCGTGCGCGACGTCGGCGCGGTCGTAGATCAGCTGCATGACCGAGACCTCGTTGATGCTGCCGACCATGTCGCCGGCGGCATTGACGATTGGGATCTGCGAGATCTGGAATTCCCGCATCAGTTCGATGCCGCGCTTGACCGGATCCTCGGGTGATAGCGTGATCATCGGGGGCAGCTCGCCCTTGGCGGCCAGCACGTCGCTCACCCGCGCAGCGCGCCCGTGCTCTCCGAGAAAACCGTTGGCGCGCATCCATTCGTCGTTGAAGATCTTCGAGAGATACCCGCGACCGTTGTCCGGAAGCAGCACCACCATGATCGCGTCGGCCGGCAATTCGCGCGCGACGCGCACGGCGGCGACCACCGCGGTTCCCGAGGAGCCGCCCACCAGCAAACCCTCTTCGCGGCAGATGCGCCGCGCCATAAGGAACGACTCTTTGTCGGAAACCCGCTCGATGCGATCGATCGATTTCAGATCTACGGTCGCGGGCAAGAAGTCTTCTCCGATGCCCTCGACCTTATACGATTTCGCCGTGTCGCCCGAATAAATAGAGCCTTCGGGGTCAGCGCCCACCACCAGCACGCGCGGGTTTTGCTTCTTGAGGTAGTGCGCCACTCCTGAGATGGTCCCGCCGGTGCCGATGCCGCTCACGAAATGCGTCAGCTTGCCCGCGGTCTGCTGCCAGATCTCCGGACCGGTCGTCCGCTCGTGCGCCATCGGGTTGAGCATGTTCGCGAATTGATTGGGTTGAAACGCGCCGGGTATCTCACTTGCCAGCTTGGCCGCGACGCCGTAATACGACTCCGGACTGCTGGCGGGCACTTTGGTCGGCGTGATCACCACCTCCGCGCCGTACGCGCGCAGCAGTCTGATTTTTTCCTCACTCACTTTGTCCGGCATGACCAAGATGCAGCGGTAGCCCTTGATGGCGGCCACCATGGCAAGCCCGGTGCCGGTGTTGCCGGAGGTCGCTTCGACGATCGTGCCGCCGGGGCGCAGCAAGCCGCGCTCTTCAGCATCGGCGACCATCGTGAGCGAGGGCCGATCTTTGACCGAGCCGCCCGGATTCACCAACTCGATTTTGGCCAGCACCGTGCACTTCGCGCCATCCATCACGCGCTTGAGGCGCACGAGCGGGGTGTTCCCGACGACGTCGAGCGCTGAATCGTAGTAATGCATGCCATCGGGCTGCAGCGGCCCGAGGATGGTCGAGGCGTCGAGCGTGGTCTTCAATGGCATGTCCTTTTCCGGGGGTATGAGCCTCGGCACTACTACGATGCGCGACCGGCGAGGAAGTCTTCCGTCCGCGCGTTCGCGGGCCTGCTGAAAAGGACCGGCGTGTCCCCCGCCTCGATGATCTCGCCCCCCGCCATGTAGCACGTGACATCGGAGAGCCTCGCTGCTTGCTGCAGATCGTTGGTCGCCAAGAGCACCGTGCAATCGCGCCGCAGGCGCGCGATGATGTCTTCGATGCCACCGGCCGCAATGGGGTCTAATTCGAAAGTCGGGTCGTCGAACAACAGCACTTCGGGATCAACCGCAAGCGCCCGCGCGATGCACAAGCGCTGCTGGAGGTCGATGGGCAGCGAGTCCGCCGGCTTGAGCATCGAGCCGCTGGCGATAGTATATTCCCACAAGAGCGTGCGGCGCAGCGCGCGCTCGCAGCCGTCCTCGAGCTCCCGTCGGTCGCGAATGCCTTGCGCGCGCATGCCGAACACCGCGTTGTCAGCGACCGTGCCGGGCATGACGGTGGGGCGGGGGAAGATCATACCGACACGACGGCGCAACGCATACACGTCGACGCCCGACGCCAACATCTCAACCCCATCGAGTTTCACACTGCCGTTGATGCGAACCGATTCGTCGAGATCGTGCAGGCGGTTGATCGCCCGCAGCAGCGTCGTCTTGCCGCAGCCGCTCGCTCCGATCAGGGCGATGGTCGTGCGGTGCGGAACTTTCAAAGAGGCTTTGTTCAAGGCTACGGCTTCAGCGTAGCGCACGCTCACGTCGCTCAGTTCGACTTTCGGGCCCGTCCAGGCGAGCGTCGCCTTCATGTTGGTTTCGGATTCGCGGCGCGCGGGGTCAGAGCATGCGCGACGCTTCGCAACAACAAGATAATGAGGGTGAGGATCAGCGTCGCCGCTGACACAGCGCTCAAGTCGGCGTGAGCTGACGCACGCGTCCAAAGATCGACGGCGAGAGGCCAAGCCCCAAGCGTGCTGGCTTTCAAATGCGAGCCTCCAAGCGCCGCGCGCGAAGCGACGGCCAGCGCTGCGGTTTCACCGAGCATCTGGGCGGCCGTGGTGAGCACCGCCGCGACCAGGCCTTTGGCTGCTGCCCTCGCGAGCACGAAAAAGAAGATGTGGACCGGACCGGCGCCCGTGGCGGCGGCGGCTTGGAGACGGACGACCGATACCGCGCGAAGGGCGCGCGCGAATCGGCCGGTGATGGCCGGAAGATTGACGACGATCAGCGCGAGCGACGCCGAGAGGATGTCTGGCCGGTAGCCGGCGGAGACCACCACGATTAGGATGACGGTGCCCACCACCACCGAAGCCGTGGCGATCCGCGAATCTGCCGCCGGTTCCGTGAACTTGGCCAGGAATCCGCCGATCTTCGCATCGATCGCGGCGCCGGCGGCCGCGAAGCCCAGGAGCGCGACCGCCGGCAGTGCGATAGCCAAGACGACGGCCGACGCTTCAAGCGCAAGCCAGATCCCCACCGGGGCCGGTGCCTGCAGCACCCAAAGGAAGTCATTCCAACCGTTGATGCCTAAGCCCGCGGCCACGAGCGCCAGCGCCGCCACGCAAAACCCGGCGCAGGACCACAAAGCCGCGAGCGGCATTTTCGCGCTCACGACGCGCTCCGCTCAACGCCCCGGCTCAATATCACCGGAATCAACCCAAGGACGAGGAGCACCAGGCACGCAGGTGCGAGCGCTACGGCCTCCACCCCATCCGCGCCGCCGGCGAGCACGACAGCGGCGAGCGTCGCGGGGCCGGCCGAGCCGTTGGGGTCAGGCACGTTGGCGAAGATGACTTGCGCTGCTGTTGCTTCGCCGATGGCGGCGGCGAACGCCGCGAGGAATGCGGCCGCGATGCCGCGTCGGGCCGCCGGAAAAATCGCGCTAAAGGCGATTCTCACCGGATCAGCACCGGTTGCCGCGGCCGCTTGGCGCAGATCGGGCGGTAACTTCGCCAGTTCCCGCAGCGCGTGCCGGCTCGCGAGCGGCGTCGCAAGGATCGCGACCGCCAGCGTCACCGGAACGAACGGTCCGGCTCCGGCGACCCCGTGCCAGTACGCGAGCAGCCCCACCATGGCCACACCGACTGCGATCGCCGGCGTTGATGAAAGAATTCCGACGATCACGAGCAGCAGACGGCGCGTACCCGCTGACGCGACCGCGTGAGCCAGCAGGGCGAGGCCCGTTCCCGCGGTTGCGCCGATCAGTGTGGCGATGAGCCCGATGCCGATCGTGGCGATCGCGAGAGGTACTAGCGCTGTGTACCGTTCGGGCGCCGAATAACCCGCCATGGCGACAAGCGTCGCAGCGCCAAGCACGGCGCCAAGCAGCCAGGGAATGCAGATCACCAGCGATGCGCACAATCGTGCGAACCACACAAACGCGCGCTCGAAGAAACCCACGCGCTTGCCTTGGCCGAGGTGCCTAGGATTTCCTTACGGGGGCTTCTCCGAGCTCGCTTCGCTCGCTCGGAACACTACATTCCGTAGTTTCTGAGCGACCTAAACTATCCGAAGCGGCCGGTGATATAGTCTTCCGTACGCTTGTCTGTCGGCGTGGTGAACATCTTCGACGTGACGTCAAATTCGATGAGTTCGCCGGTCGCAGACTCGCCGGCCAGCATGAAGCCGGTGAAATCGGACACGCGCGCCGCTTGCTGCATGTTATGGGTGACGATGATGATCGTGTAGGCGCCTTTGAGCTCGCGCATCAGCTCTTCGATCTTCGTGGTCGATATCGGATCCAGCGCAGACGCCGGCTCGTCCATGAGCAGCACCTCCGGCTCGACCGCGAGCGCGCGAGCGATGCACAAACGCTGCTGCTGACCGCCGGATAGCGACAATCCGGACTCTTGCAGTTTATCTTTCACTTCGTCCCATAGCGCCGCCCGTTGCAAGCTGGTCTCGGCCACTTCCCGCAACGCCGCTTGACCGCGGACCTTGCCGGTCAGTTTCACGCCGGCTATCACGTTGTCGTAGATGGACATCGTCGGGAACGGATTCGCTCGCTGGAACACCATGCCGACACGGCGGCGCGTATCGGTCGGGTCGACGCCCGGACTATAGAGATTCTGGTTGTCGAGCAGCACCTCGCCCTCGACCCGCGCGTTCGGGATGACTTCGTGCATGCGGTTCAGGCACCGTAGCAGCGTCGTCTTGCCGCAACCGGACGGCCCGATGAGCGCGGTGATGGCGCCCGTCTGGAACTCCACATTGACGTCGCGTACCGCCAGATGCGGGCCGTAGTAGGCGTTCAAGGATTTCGTTTGGATTGCGGTTGTGGCCACGGAGCGTTCCTGCCTTACTTCTTAGCGGGCGTGGATCTGCGACGAGAATGCAAGCCGTGCGATGAGATTCAGCGCGAACACCAGCACGACGAGGACGAAGGCGCAACCCCACGCGATCTGCTGCCAGTCGGGGTAGGGTGAAATCGCGTAGTTGAAGATGAGCAGCGGCAGCGCGGCGGTCGGCCCGAACACGGTTTTGGCCCAGAACTGGCTGCCGAACGCCGTGAACAGCAGCGGCGCCGACTCTCCCGCGACGCGGGCGACTGCGAGCAGGGTGCCGGTGACGATGCCGGGGCGCGCGCTCGGCACGGTGACGATCATGGTCGCTTTCCAAGCCGGCAATCCCAAAGCCAGCGCGCCTTCGCGGATCGTCGAAGGGACGAGGCGCACGGCCTCCTCGGTCGTACGCACGACGATCGGCAGCATGATCACCGCCAACGCGACCGATGCGGACAGCGCCGAGAATTTCCCGATGGGCAGCACCACCAGCGCATACGCGAACACGCCGATGGCGATGGAAGGCATGCCCGTCAACACGTCGCTGAAGAAGCGCACCGACGCGGCCAAGCGCCCCCGGCCGAACAACGCGAGGTAGATGCCGGCGATCACGCCGATGGGCACCGCTGCCAGGGACGCCATTAGGATGATCTCGCCGCTGCCCACGATCGCGTTGGCGACGCCCCCGCCCTCCATGCCGACCGGCATCGGCAACTTCGTGAAGAACGCCCAATTGAGCGCCTTCGCTCCGCGTGTGACGACGAACACGACGATGAGCGCGAGCACGGTGGCAGCAAGGCCGGCGCACAACGCCGCGACGACCGACATGAAAGCGCTCCAGAAACGGCGGACGAGCAGCGATTTCAGCATCGCGCTAGCGTCCCACACGCCGGCTGACGCTCCACACCAAAAGCCGCGCGACGACGTTGACGATCAGGCTGACGACGAAGAGCAACAGTCCGATCTCGATCAGCATCGAGATGTAGACTTTGCCGGTCGCTTCTGAGAATTCGTTGGCGAGCACGCTTGCCATCGTGTAACCGGGCGCGAAGAGCGACGCCGCGATTGCGGGCTTGTTGCCGATGACCATGACCACGGCCATCGCTTCGCCGAGCGCGCGTCCCACGCCGAGCACGAGTGCGCCGAGGACGCCGGAGCGCGCGTATGGCAGCACCGCCTTTGTGAGCATCTCCCACTTGGTCGCGCCGAGCGCGAGCATGCCTTCGCGCTGTTCGTTGGGCACTGCCTCGAAGACGTCACGCGAGATCGCGGCGACGGTGGGAACGACCATGATGGCCAAGATGATGCCGCCGGTCAACATGCCGACGCCGTAGATCGGCCCCTGGAACAGCGGCAAGAACCCGAACGTCTTGGCGAGCGCGGGCTCGATGTAAACGCGCATGAACGGCGCGAGCGCGAAGAGCCCCCACACGCCGTACACGACACTGGGCACCGCGGCGAGCAACTCGACGAGCATGGCCACTGGGGTCGCTAAGCGACGCGGGGCCAGTTCCGCTAAGAAGAGCGCTGCGCCGATCCCGATAGGCCCGGCGACCACCAGCGCGATGATCGACGTGACGAGCGTGCCGTACACGAACGACAGGACGCCGAACTGTCCGTCGTTGGGACTCCAGACCTGACTGAGCAATGGCTTGATGCCGGTGGCCTGGATCGCGGGAATCGCGGCTTTGAGGAGCACGAGGAAAAGCGCGACGACGACCGCGAGCACGATCCACGCCGCCGCATACAAGAGAATCGAGAATATCCGGTCGCCCAACGGGGACGACCGCACATGCGGCGTGCGCTGAACTTTCGAGGCGGTCGCGCTCGCGAGTTCAACGGTTTCTTGTGACATGCTCCCCGCTGAAGTCAGGTAAGGCGGTGGGCCCAGGTTTGTCGCCTGGGCCAACACCGCCTCTTCGACGTCGTGCGTCCCGCGCACGCTTAGGTGTGGATGCTGGCGATCGCCTTGAGCGCTTCCTGCTGGACGTTATCGGGGAGGGCGACGTAGTGGACCTTCTTCGCATATTGTTGACCCGAGGTGACGAGCCACTTCAAGAGATCTTGAAGCTGCCGCCCCTTCGCCGGGTCCGCTTGGTTCTGCCAGACCATGATCCACGAGTAGCCCGATATCCCGTAGCTGTCCTTGCCCGCCATGTCGGTGACCGAGAAATCAACCGCATTGACGTTAGGCTTTTGCGCGGCAGCGGCTCTGATGGTGTCGACCGTCGGCAGGACGTAGGCGCCGTCTTTGTTCTGCAGCGCTACGTACGCCATGTCGTTTTGCAGCGCGTAGGCGAGTTCGATGTATCCGACAGCGCCCGGCGAGTTCTGGATCTGCCCGGCCACGCCTTCGTTGCCTTTGGCGCCGACGCCGGTCGGCCAGTTGACCGTCTTGCCCACGCCGACCTTCGTCTTCCATTCAGAGCTGATCTTCGCCATGTAGTCCGTGAAGTGGTAGCTGGTACCGCTCGCATCGGCGCGATGTACGACGAGGATCGCCAGGTTCGGGAACTTGACCCCAGGATTGACGGCGGCGATCGACGGGTCGTTCCAGTTCGCCACGTGACCGAGGAAGATGTCGGCGAGCGTTTTTTCGGTCAGCCTGATGTGTTTTGGAAGGCCCGGGGCATTATAGGCGATGGGTTCCCCACCGAGCGTATCCGGCAGTTGGATGACCTTGCCGTTGGCGTCCCAGGCGGCGGCGAGTTCCTTCGCGTTCATCGGAACGTCGGAAGCGCCGAAGTCGACGAGCTTGGCAGTGAGCTGAGCGATGCCGCCGCCCGAGCCGATGCTCGCGTAGTTGACCGTGATGCCGGGGTGGTCTTGGCTGTACGCATAGAACGCGCGTGAGAAAAACGGGGTCGGAAACGTCGCGCCCGCGCCGACGAATTGCATGTCGGCCAACGCGGCGACGGGGGCGAGAACGCTGACCGCCGCGACGGCGGCCAGGCTTCGCGTGAAAGTCTTGCGCTTCACTAGTGGGCTCCTCTTGTGGGATGGGCGTGGCGACGCGGCGACCTGAATCAACCGTAGCGCAGTGGGCTTACCCCAACGTTAAGACGGCCTTAAGAACGGGTTAAGGAGATTTCTACGAGGCGGCGGTTTCGCTCTCGGCCTTGCCGGCCTGCAGGATGGCGTCGCTGCGGGCGATCGCCTCGTTGATCTCGACCACGGAGCGCTTGAGGTTCTTCGGAACCCCCTCGACCATATATACGACGCGCTCACAGACGTTGGTCGCGTGGTCTGCGATGCGCTCGAGATACAGGGCGACCAAAATGAGATTGCTGCCGACGTTGATGGCCTTGGGATCCTTGGCCATGAACCCGATCAGCTCTTTGAAGACGTTGCGGTAGAGCCGGTCGACCTCGTCATCTTTCTCAGGCACTTTGTGCGCGATGCTGGCGTCATGATTGGCGAACGCGTCAAGCGATTCGCGCAGCATCTCGCGCGCTTTGCTCGCCATGCGCGGGATGTCGATGAACGGTTTGAGTTGCGGCTCGTTCGCAAGGTTCTTCGTGATCCTGGCGATGTCGCAGGCGTGATCGCCGATGCGCTCGAGATCGATGATGATGTCGAGCATGGCCGCGATCGTGCGCAGATCGGAGGCCATGGGCTGCTGCAGCGCCAGCAGATTCAGGCAATTCGTCTCGATGCGGACGTTGAGGTCGTCGATGATGTCATCGGCCTCTATGATCTCTTCGGCCAGCTTGACGTCGGAACGCGTCAACGCATCGACGGCTCGGGCGATGGCCTCTTCGACGAGGCTGCCCAGACGCAGCACGTCTTGCTGCGTCTCATCGAGGATCCTATGAAAACTTTCGCGACCCAATGAAAAAGGTACCTCTCTTCTTCCGAGCTCCGCTCGGAACGCTACATACTCCGAGGCTGGCTCACAACGCTACAATTATAGGCCTGTGCGGCCCGTTTGTAAACCATTCTGGGCAACGCCTTACGACCGGTTAAGATTTCCTGAAGCGGCAGCGGAAGGTCGTGCCGACTCCGAGCTCGCTCTCCGCTGTGACGGAGCCCCCATGTTGCTCCATGATGTGTTTCACGATCGCAAGGCCGAGACCCGTGCCCGCGGAGACGCGCGAGCGCGAGCGCTCGACGACGTAGAACCGCTCGAAGATGTGCGGCAGGGCCGCGGACGGGATACCGGGCCCATTGTCTTCGACGGTGAGCTCCGCGTATTGAGGCTCGCCGTGGATCGCCACCTCGATCTTGCCGCCGCTGGGCACGATGCGCAACGCGTTGTCGAGCAGGTTGACGACGACTTGGACGAGTTTGTCTCGGTCGCCCGAAACGATGACGGGATTCGGCGGCGCGATCAGGCGCAGGTCGACGTTGAGAGCAAGAGCTCGCGGCGCTTGCATGTCGACGACTTCGCGGCACAGCTCGGCCAAGTCCACCGCCTCGAAAGGCCGCTCGATCGCGCCGCTTTCTATTTTGGCGAGTCGCAGCAGATCCTCGACCAGCGCGATCATGCGATCCGTCTCGCGCGCGATGTTCGCGAGAAATTCCTTCTGCACACCCGCGTTGACCCCGGCCTGCAGCGTTTCGACGATGATCTTCACCGAGGTCAGCGGAGTGCGCAGCTCGTGCGAGACATTGGACACGAAATCTCGGCGGATCGCTTCCAGTTCGCGGACACGGGTGATGTCGGTGATGACCGCGACCGCCTCGCGCGGTCCGTTCGGGCTGCGCAGCGGGCGCGTCGTCACCTCCATCCGACGTTCCACGCCTGCCACGTACTCGAGTTCCGCGGTCTGTTCCGTCCCGTCGCGCAAAGCTGCCGTCAAACGGCGATCGAGTTCGAAGCTGCGCACGCTCTCGATGAGCGAGCGCGCGAGCGCGCGCTCGCGGGCGACGCCGAAAATCTCAGCGGCAGCCTGATTGAAGACCCGCACTTGCCCCTTGGCGCCGACCACGATGACGCCCACCGGAAGCGCCTCCACCAGCGCGTCGAAGCGATCGGCGAGCGCGTTCGCAAGTAACTCGGCTTCGGAGGCGGGAGGGTTCACCGGCGAAGCCGTTTGTTCGGCTCGGCTCCGGCGAAACGGATCAAAGAGGAATGACATGATCTCGGTAAGAGCGGCGCCTACTCCCTGAAGAGATAACCGCGACTGCGCACGGTTTGGATGTGCTTCGGGGAGCTCGGGTCGTCCTCTATTTTTTCGCGCAGCCAGCGGATGTGCACGTTGACGGTCTGCAGATCACCGTAGAAATCAAATCCCCAGACGCGATCGAGCATCGCTTGCCGGGTCACGACGCGGCCCTTGTTCTCGAGCAGCACTTGAAGCAGGCGGAACTCTTTGGGAGCGAGTTCGACCGCTTGCCCGCGTTTGGTCACGCGGTGACGGCCGGCGTCGAGCTCGACCTCGCCGCCGCGCAGCACTGCGGTCTCCGAAGGCTGCTGCGTCGCTTGCATCCGGCGCAGATGCGCCTTGATGCGCGCCAACAGCTCGTAGATCGAAAACGGCTTGGTGATGTAGTCGTCCGCGCCGATCTCGAGCGCGAGCACCTTGTCGATCTCTTGATCTTTGGCGGTGAGCATGAGCACGGGCGCGCTCGAGCGTTTGCGGATCTCGCGGCAGACCTCGATGCCGTCAAGCTCCGGCAGCATGATGTCCAAGACGATCAGGTCCGGCTTCTCCAATTCAGCAACGCTCAACGCCTTCCGCCCGTCACCGGCGGTGCACACAGCATAGCCGTTTTTTTCGAGATTGAAGCGCAGCGTCTGGAGTATCGTCGCCTCGTCGTCGACGACGAGGATCTTGGCCGATGGCGCGGCCCGCTGGTCGGTCATCTACTCGCACGCGTTCGCTGAACCAGGCGCACGCCCCCTCTGTTCGCTCGTGCTTAACACAATCTTAAGCCTTAGCCGCAGGGGACCGGCGTGAACGGATGGATCATGCCGAACAGATTGGCAGCCAGCGAGTATGCCAACAGCACGAGCGAGAGGAGCAGCGGCACGCGCTCGACGCCGCGGGCGAGCAGCACCATCAAGAACGGCGTGAAGTCCAGGCTGTGACGCATGCCGAATTGCTCGCAGCCGTTCAAGTAATAGAGGAGCGAGGGCACCGCGACCAGCAACGCCGCGGCCCACATCACGATCGATTCGATCTTTCGCACCGGCGCGGCCAGCGCCAGGAAGAGCAAAGGGCTCGTGAAGGTGAGCGCGACGCCCTGGCCGGTCAGTTGGAAATACGGGGCTTGATCGATGAGCTGCGGGGGCAGCATGAAAAAGCTGTAGAGATTCTTCGCGAGGAACTGCAGCGCGAACGGACTGCCGGTCGGCGACCCGGTGTACGTGCACGACGTGCAGTACTGCTTGCCGCCGCCGCCCACCGCATCCATGTGGTAGAACAGAGTGTAGCCGACGTCCATCACCGAGCCGTAGCGCAGATAATTGTAGCCCAGCGACGCCGCCACGAACGGGACGAAACCGTAGGCGAATGAGGCGAGGTCGCGCCAGCGGCGCTCCGCCGGCGCGGACAACCACAGCCACACGAGCAGCGGCGGCACCGCAAGCACCATCGGGAAACGCGAGTAGACGGCGCATGCGAGCAGAATCCCGAGAAGCCACGGCCTGCGCCGGCCGTACCATTCGGCGAGCGCCAGCATCGCGAACATGACGGCGACCACATGCGCGTACATCCAAACGGCGCCGTTCGCCGCGCACCACCACAACACGGTTCCCAAGGCGAAGAACAGCGTCAGGCGACCGCGCCAGAACGCGCTCACTCCCATCCGCCCGAACGTCACGTCGGCCGCGGCCACCGCGATGGCGCCGCACAGCACGCTGACGATCGTCTGATTCGCGTTCGCGCCGTAGACGGCGACGAGCGGCAGCAGCAGCACGGCCGGGATCGGCACATTGATGATGTACCAGTGCCCGTTATACGGCAGCGCATCGATCCACGATTCCGGTTTGGCGATCCACACGTGCCCGTGCAGCCAGGCATCGGCGAGCAGCACGAAATTGTTGTACGCGGTGTGATCGTTGCGCGATAGCAGGAAATATCCCAGGAACGCCGCCGCGAAGACGATGGCGCTGCGCGTTGAGAACGCCGGCTCTTTCACCGGCGCGGCACCACCGTGAAACCGTGAAACGCCCACGAGTACCACAGACCCCAGGCATTGACGGCGATCGACAGCACGATCAGGGAGTACGCGAAGACGGAGGGCCGATGTTCGAGGCCTCGCGCGACCAGGGGCAGCAGAAACGGCAGGAAATCCAGGCTGTGGCGCATGCCGAATTGTTCGGCGCCGTTCACGTAGTAAAGCAGTGAGGGTAGCCACGTGAGCAGCACGGCGACCCACAACCAGATGGCTTCGCGGTTGCGTAGCGGCGCGAAGAAGGCCAAAGCCATGCCTGGACTCGTGAAAGTCAGCGCGACGCCGATCCCGGTGGGGACGAACCACGGGAAATGTTGCGCGTACGCCGGCGCCAGCAAGAAGAAGCTATACAGATTCAGCGGCAGGTACTGCACGCCGAACGGACTCCCGGTCGGATGTCCGGCTGGGTCTAAATGGTACCAATTCGTGTAGCCGATGTCGAACGCGGTGTGCCAGCGCAGTTCGTTGTAGACCACATAGAGCGCGAAGAGCGGCAGCGCACCGGCTACGGCTCCCGCCAGCACGCGCAAGCGCTCGCGCGACGGCGTCTCCTGGAGCAGCCATGCCAGGAACGGCAGGGCCGCGATCGCCATGGGGAAACGGCACAGCGCCATGCACGATAACAGCAGCCCGAGCAGCCATGCTCTGCGTTTTCCGTACCACTCGACCAGGCCGAACATCGCGAACATCACGCCCGCGACGTGCGCGAACATCCACACCGCGCCGAATGCGGTGCACCACCACAGGCCGGTGCCGAACGCGAAGAACGCCAACACCCAGACATGCACGGATTGCGAGACGCCCAGCCTTCCGAGCATCACGTACGCCGCGGCGACCGCGGCCGCGCCGCAAAACACGCACACGAGCGCCTGGTTTGCGCCGAGTCCGAATATGGCGACCAGCGGCAACACGAGAAGCGCGGGCAGCGGCGCTTCGATGATGTAGAGATGACCTTGGTAGCGCAGTGCATCGATGCCGGGCCCGGCGTAGTTCACCCAAACGCGGCCGTGCAGCCACGCGTCCGCGAGACGCACGTAGTTGTTGTAGAGCGTGTCCGCCCCGCCCGACGACGCCAGATATGCGGCAAGCGCGAAAACAAAAACCGCCGCGACGTAGATCAGCCCGGTCCAGCGGTTCACGGGTTGAATATCTCTTGGGGCATCAGGGCTGGGAAACTGTAGTTGCTGAACTTGAGCGTTTCGCGATATTGCGTCGGCTCAGGCGTCCCCGTCAACGCAGCGGCTTGAAGCGAGCCGCATCCGACGGCCACGCTCACCGGCAGCCAGTACGACCCGAATGCGCCGAAATCGATGGACCCATGACCGCTGCAGGTCGGGCCCCTCACCGCAAAGCGCGCGCGCACGGGCAGACCGCTCTCGACCGCGAGATACAGCGCTTCGATCGAGAAGCTCGCCGGCGCGCGCCGCTTTGCGATGTATGCGTAAACGGATTTCCCCGACACGAGGCCCCTGCCGTTGGGGGTGAGATCGTACTCGCCGGGCATGGCGGCGAACTTGTCGGCGTCGTACGGCCACGGCCGGGCATGATAGGTGTGCGTTATCGGCGGAGCGACCTTTGAGCCGTTGACCGAAATCGTCTCGTTGCGCTCGTCGCCTGATTGATCGCGGTATACGCGATGGATCTCGGTGATGATGCGATGCGGACCGCTGCGCGTTTGCACGTATTCGAAAACCACGTTCTGGGGCTTTCGCAGGTTCGACATCGCGGCCTGATAGCTCGCGAGCGCGAGCGCCGGCGTCAGGGGCGCTGCCGCGGCAAGTGCCGGTAAGAGCATCAGCACCAGCAGGACCATAAGGTCCCGCTTAGGTCTTCCCACGGGACTTTCTGATCGCGTCCGGCAGTGCGGCTAGCGCGGCATCCAGACCCGCCGGATTCTTGCCCGCGCCTTGCGCGATCGCCGGTGAACCGCCACCCTTGCCGTCGACGAAGCCGATGATGGCCGCGAGCAGGACCTTAGCCGAGACGCCTTTTTTCACGAGGTCGGGGCTGACCGTGACGATCAGCGAGGCGTTGCTGTCGGCGGCGCCGCCTACGGCGAGCACGCCGCTTGGCCAGCTGGCCCGGATCGAGTCTGCGAGTTCGCGCGGACCCACGCCGTCATCGCCGCTTGAGCGAACCGTGAGGTAGGCGATGCCGTCCGCTTCCTTTGCGTCTGCGATATGTTCTGCGGCTTTTCCGGCCGCCAACCGCGTGCTCAGCGCAGCAAGTCTGTGTTCCAAGTCGCGCTGGCGCTGCGTCAAGCGGGCGACGGCATCGGGAAGTTGCTCCGGTGTTGTCGACAACGTCGAGCCCACCTCCTCGATCGTCTCTCGCAGCTTGCTATCGTAGCGGTCAGCCGCTTCGGACACGAGGCCCTCGACGCGCCGGATGCCGGCACCGATGGCCGATTCCGCGAGCAGGACGAAATGCCCGATCTCCCCAGTGGAGCCGACGTGCGTGCCCCCGCACAGCTCCACGCTGGGTCCGAATTGCACGACGCGCACCATGTCGCCGTAGTGCTCGCCCTTCATATATATCGCGCCGCGCGCGATCGCCTCGGCGAACGGCAGAGTCGTCTCGTTGATGTGGAAGTCGCGTCGGATCAGGTCGTTGACGCGCGACGCCACATCAGCGCGCTGCTGCTTCGAGAGCGCGCCGACGGGCGAGTCGAAATCGAAGCGCGTGCGATCCGGAAACACCGCGCTGCCCCGCTGCGCGACCGCGTCGCCCACTGCGTCCTTCAAGGCGCGCTGGAGCAAGTGCGTGACCGTGTGATGCCTTCGGATCTCGCGGCGCCAGTGCGGATCGACGATCGCGTCGACCTCGTCGCCGACCGACAGTTCGCCCGCCGTGACGCGGCCCTTGTGCAAGACGTGCGCATGGGATTTGTCGCGGTACTGGGCGTCGTGCACGTCGAAACTGGCGCCCGTCCGCGCGATGACGCCGCGATCGCCCATCTGGCCGCCGCGTTCGGCGTAGAATGGCGTGCGCGCGAGCACGACCACGCCTTCCTGGCCGCTTTCCAAGCGCGCGATCGGCTCGCCCCGTTTGTCGAGCAGCGCCGCGATCGGCGATTTCGCTTCGAGACTCTCGTAGCCGACGAAGCTCGTCGTCTCAGACAGATCAGCCTGGTCTCCCTTCACGTTCAAGTCGGCGCGCTTGGTCCGCGCGTCCTGGCGGGCACGCTCGCGCTGCGCTTCCATGGCGGCACGGTAACCTGCCATGTCGATCTTGATGCCGCTTTCGGCAGCGATCTCGCGCGTGAGGTCCACCGGAAAGCCGAACGTGTCGTACAATTCGAACGCGTCGGCGCCCGGCAGTTCGCCGGCCTTCTTCTTCTTGAGCTCCTCGAGCCGCTCGAGCAGGCGCGCGGAGCCGCGCGCCAGCGTCGCGCCGAATTGATGCTCTTCGGCCTGCAGCACGCGCATGATGCGCTCGTCCTCGGCGCGCAATTCCGGGTACCCATCGACCAAGCTGCTGATGACGGCGGGCACCAGCGCGGACAGAAATCCGTCCGCGAAGCCGAGCAGCCTGCCGCTTCGTATCGCGCGGCGCGTGAGGAAGCGCAGGACGTAGCCCCGCTCCGTGTTGCTCGGCGCGACGCCGTCCGCGACCAGGAACGTCGCAGCCCGGGCGTGGTCAGCGATGATGCGCCGATGCACGTCTTGTTCGGCAGCGGGTGCGCGACGCTCCGAAATCGGCGGCAGGGCTGCGATGATGCCCTGATAGAGATCCGTATCGAAGATGGAGGTCTTGCCGGCCAGGATCATGCACAGGCGCTCGAAGCCCATGCCGGTGTCGATGCACTTCTTGGGCAGCGGATGCAGCGCGCCGGCGGTGTCGCGATCGTACTGCTGGAAGACCAGGTTCCAGAATTCGACGTGACGATCGCAATGCTCGCATCCCGGACCGCACGTCGGCTTGCCACAACCGGCCTCGGGTCCTAGGTCGTAGAATATCTCGGAGCACGGTCCGCACGGACCGGTCGGCCCCATATCCCAAAAATTGTCTTCGCGGAAGCGTTTGATGCGCTCGTTCGGAAGTCCGATGTCGCGATGCCAGATCTCCGCGGCCTCATCGTCATCCACGTACACCGTGGCGTGAATCCGTTCGGCCGGCAGCCTCAGTGTTTCGGTCAAGTACTCCCACGCCCACGCGATCGCTTCACGCTTATAGTAATCGCCGAACGAGAAGTTGCCGAGCATCTCGAGGAACGTGCCGTGCCGCCCGCTGCGTCCTACGTTTTCGATGTCGTTCTTGCCGCCGGCGACGCGCAGGCAGCGCTGCACGGTGACGACGCGGGGCGCGGGCGGGGAGACGTCGCCCAGGAAGGCGGGCACGAATTGTTCCATCCCGGCGATCGTGAACAACGTCGTCGACATCTCATCGGGGATGAGCGTCGCGCCGGGCGCATGCTTGTGGTCCTTGCGTTCGAAAAAGTCGACGAAGGACCGCCGTATGTCCTGGGATTTCATGTCGCTACGGTGGGGATTTCAGCGTCGGGGCGGCTACTCTTCTAGGCCTTCAGGCGTCTTGCAGCCAGCGCTTCATCTTCTCGAGCGCGCGCTGCTGCAGCCGCGACACATGCATCTGCGAGACGTTCAGCCGCGCAGCGATCTCCGATTGCGACACGTTCTCGAAGTATCGAAGATAGAGGATGATGCGTTCGCGCCGGTCGAGCACGGTGAAGGCCCGCTCGAGCAGCGCCTTGTCTTCCAGCATCGCCAACTCGGGATCTTCGGCGCCCAGATAGTCCAGCAGGGTGGCCGATTTCTTGTCACCCTCGCTCGCCAGCTCCGAATCGAGCGACAGCAGGTTGTAGACCTGCCCCAGTTCCTGCGCCTCGATGATCTCTTCATCGGTGGCGCCCAACGCCGTCGCGAGATCATTCACCGTCGGCGATCGTCCGAGCGATGTGGAAAGCGAGTCGAGCTTCCGGTTCACCGCCAGGTTCAATTCCTGCAGCCGGCGCGGCACTTTCACCGCCCAGCCTTTATCGCGGAAGTAGCGTTTGATCTCGCCGATGACGGTCGGCGTCGCGTAGGTGGTGAACTCGACGCCGCGACCGGTATCGAAGCGATCGATCGCCTTGATGAGGCCCAACGTCCCTACTTGGATCAGATCCTCGAGCGCCTCGCCGCGGTTGGCGAATCGAGAGGCGAGGTAGCGCACCAGGTTGAGGTGGAGCACGACGAGCTCGTCGCGCGGGGCGGACTGGCGACTCTTCGTGTACTCGGCGAACAGCGCGCGTACGCGTTCCCGGTCAAAGCGCTGGTCGTAACCCGTGCGCGAGGTTGCGTCCATCGCTCCTTATTTCCGCAGGTGTTTGACCATGGTGAGCCTCGTGCCGGCCGCGGGATCAACCGCGTAGCTCACCTCATCCATCAAGCTGCGGATGAGAAAAACGCCGAGCCCGCCGACCTTCGGCTCTTCGACCGCGGCGGCTGCCGGCCGCCCGTCGAATCCTTTGCCGTGGTCCTCGACCGTGATGGTCAAACGGTCAGGCAGCACCTCGCACAGGATGCGAACATCATCGCTTTCTGCCGCGTGCTGGATGCAATTCGTGTATGCCTCGGCGACCGCCAGCTTGAGGTCCTCGACTTCTTCGATCGTGAAATTCAGTCGGCTCGCGATGCCTGCGATCGCAAGCCGCGCGACTCGTACCCACTCCGCTTTGCTCGGCATCCGGAGCTCGATGACGCTCGGCGATTCGCCTTGGATTTCGGGTGAGATCATGACGCCTCGGTGGCGGCTGCCTCGGAATCGTAGATGCCGAAGATCTTCACCAATCCCGTGATGTCGAATATCTTCTTGATCTGCGGATTGGTGCAGACCAGGTTCACCGTTCCGCTGTGCTCGCGCACGCGCTTGAGCCCGCCGATGAGCACGCCGAGGCCGGTCGAGTCGATATACCGGACGTTCTCGAGGTTGATCACGAGCGCGTAGTGACCCTGGTCGATGAGCTCGGTGATGGTCTCCTTGACCTTCGGCGACGTGTACACGTCGATCTCGCCGTTGAGATCGACGACGCGCACGTCGTCTTTGCCCGGCACCGAGCGGACGTTGACGGCGATGTCCACGTGATTAGCCATTCTTCAGATCGTCGATTTTCGACTTGGCGGCGTTCTTGCCGGTCTGCAGCGCGTCGTTCACGCGCGTGCGCGCCGTTTCGTACGTGTCGCGGGTCTTTTTGGCCAGATCATCGGCTTGTTTGCGTAGATCCTCGGCCAGATCGTTGGCGAGATCCTTGAGGTCGGACGCCATATCGAGAGCCTTGCCCTTCGCTTCCTGCGCCTTCCCCATGATCAAATCACGAGTTTCCTGACCGCTCTGCGGCGTCAGCACGATTGCGAGAATCGCGCCGGCGAACGCGCCGAGCACCAACCCGGAAAGAAAGCCGATGCCGGAGCTTGTGCGATCGTTATCCATTGTCCTATTCTCCTGAATCCGTCCGTGAAGCGCCCGGCGATTTCGTTGGGCCGGGCTTGCTCGTCGGTCCGTTTTTCTGTCGCGAGCTGAAAAATGCCCGCGCACCTTCGCTTACCCCGGCCAGAACCCCGACGAAGCGGACGACCGCGGGCGTGATGGTTTGTTGCGCGGCGTCGGCGGTCTTCGCGACGACGCCGACGGTTTTTTCTGCGACCTCGGTGATCTTGTTCACGCGTCCGACCATCGTGTCCACGTTGGCCGCGATGCCGCTGACATGCCCGAGGGCTTGCGTCAGCTGCGGTTCGAGTTTGTCCAGCTTCTCCTCGGCTTTGCCGAGCGCTTCGTCGGCACGACCGAGCACCGCTGCGAAGCGGACCAACGCGAAAGCAAGCGCTCCCGCGATGATGAGGCTGGCTAGCCCGATGGCAAGCCACATGAAGTCTTGTGAGGTCACGACGTCGGTTCAGGCCTCCGAGGGCTTGACTGATTCTTGGAGGGGCGGCTACCTGCCTGCCCCACGGCTAACCGGCGACGGTGAGGACCGGAGAGAGCGCACGCAACTTACTTATGATACCCGGCAGGACGTCGAGTAAACGGTCGATGTCTTGGGGTTGTGTTTGGCGACCGAGCGAAAAGCGAAGCGCGCCCCGCGCCGCCGGACCCGAGGTGCCGATCGCGGTCAACACGTGCGAGGGGTCAAGCGACCCGGACGTGCACGCGCTTCCGGTCGAAGCTTCGAAACCCGCGACGTCGAGACCCAGTACCAGCGTGTGGGCTTCGATGCGATCGAAGCGAAGATTCGCGTTGTTCGGAAGGCGCCGCTCGCGGGATCCGTTGAGAGCCGCGCCGGGAATGCTCTTGAGCACTCCGTCGATGAGCCGATCGCGCAGCGCCTCGATGCGCGGCCGCTCGCTCGCGAGCTCTTGAACCGCGAGGTCAAGCGCGACCGCAAGGCCGGCGATGCCGGCGACATTTTCGGTGCCCGCGCGCATGCCGCTCTCTTGGCCGCCGCCATAGACACGCGGCGTGACGCGCATGCCCTCGCGCACGTAAAGAGCGCCGACGCCTTTCGGCCCCTCGAATTTGTGCGCGCTGAGCGAAAGCGCATCGACGCCGAGCGCACGGACGTCCAATTCGATATGGCCCACGCTTTGAACGGCATCGGTATGGAAAAACGCTCCGCGCGCGTGCGCCAGCTTCGCGAGCGCGTTCACGTCTTGAATGGTACCGATCTCATTGTTGGCGTGCATGATGCTGACGAGCGTTGGTGGAGACGTGCCCTCATCGAGCGCTTGCTCCAGCGTTCCCACCTCGACAAACCCATCGCGATTCACCGGCAACACGCTGACGATCACGCCTCGCTCGCGCAACGCATCCGCCGCGTGCAGCACGGCATGGTGCTCGATCGCGCTCGTGATGAGACGCTGAACCCCATGCGCTTCGACGATGCCGAAAAGCGCCAAGCAAACCGCTTCGGAGCCGCCGCCGGTGAACACGATCTCTTTGGGGGCGGCGCCTAGCGCGCGAGCGGTTTTTAGGCGCGCTTGATCGAGAGCGTTGCGCGCGCGCTGTCCGCTCGCGTGCGCGCTCGAGGGGTTGGCGAAATCGCCGCGCAGCAACGGCAGCATCGACTCGAGCGCTTCCGGGCGCACGGCGGTAGTGGCTGCGTTGTCCAGATAAACCGTCTTCAAGCTTAGTCTCCGGGTCGCTTGACCACGCTTCGCCGCGGGGTCTGGAGCGCCTGCGCGCGAAGCCCTGCTGACGATGTCCGATGAACCTGCGCTGTTTCCGATCGACGCGCCGTTCGGCGAGCGCGATGAGCCGCTCCCGCCGGGCGCGCCGCTCGCCGCGCGCATGCGCCCGCGTACGCTCGAAGAATTCGTCGGCCAAGAGCACATCGTAGGGCAAGGCACGGCGTTGCGCGCAGCCGTCGCGCAAGGAAAGATCCCCTCGATGATCCTGTGGGGACCGCCCGGCAGCGGCAAGACGACGCTCGCGCGCGTGATCGCCGCGGCGGTGCGCTCCCGTTTCGTCGGTTTGTCCGCGGTCACCGCAGGCGTCGCCGATCTGCGGCGCATCGTGGCCGATGCGAAGCGTGCGCGCTCGGCCGGCCGCGGGCAGACCATCGCGTTCATCGACGAGATCCACCGCTTCAACAAAGCGCAGCAGGACGCGGTGCTGCCGCACGTCGAGCGGGGCGACATCACGCTCATCGGCGCCACGACGGAGAATCCGTCGTTCGAGGTCATCAACGCGCTACTGTCGCGCAGCCGCGTGTTCGTCTTGAAAGCGCTGACGGATCAAGAGATCGGCACGATCGTGGATCGCGCGATCGCCGATCCAGTCCGTGGGCTGGCCGGCCTAGTCACGCTCGATCCCGACGCGCGCGCGCGTTTGATCGCGTTGGCGGACGGCGATGCGCGCTCGGGCTTGAACGCGTTGGAGCTCGCCGTCGAGATCGCCGCCGGTCGCGGCGCCACGCTGCTGAACGCCCACGACGTCGAAGAGGCCATGCAGCGCCGCGCGCTGCGCTACGATCGGGCGGGCGACGAGCATTACGATCTCATCTCGGCGTTCATCAAGTCGGTTCGCGGCAGCGACCCGCACGCAGCCGTGTATTGGCTCGCGCGGATGCTCGAGGCGGGCGAGGACCCGATGTTCCTCGCTCGCCGCATCGTGATTCTCGCCGCCGAAGACGTCGGCTTAGCGGATCCGCAGGCCTTGCAGGTCGCGACTGGAGCGCACTACGCCACGCACGCGATCGGCATGCCTGAGGCGATGCTGCCGCTGGTCGAGGCGACGCTCTATCTCGCGCTCGCGCCCAAGAGCAACTCGGGCCTTCGCGCGTACGCCAAGGCGGTCGAGGCTATCGAAGAAACGGGCACGTTGCCCGTGCCGCTGCACCTTCGCAATGCCGCCACGAATCTCATGAAGAAGCTCGGCTACGGCAAAGATTACAAATACGCGCATGATTTCGAAGGCGCCGTCGTCGAACAGCAGCATCTGCCCGATGCATTGAAAGACCGGACTATTTTCGAACCATAACCATCCGAGGAGGACGTCATGCGTTTACTTGCCGCTTTGGTTCTATGCGCGCTCTTGCCGGCCGCTGCGTTGGCAGCCGCCAAAAGCTTCGTCCCCTATCCTCATTCCAAACCCGATGTGGCCTCGGCCAAACAGGCGGAGAAGCTGGCGCCGGGTACGCACGTAGGGGTCTGGACGAGCACCGATTCGTTCGAACAGGTCGTCGCCTTCTACAAGGCGCGCTACTCGGCGTACAAAATGCCCGGAACCGGCGCGGTCGGAGCGCAGCGCGTCAAGATGGCGTTCTTCATGCTCGACGGCGCTGCCGACATCTCAAAGTCGCGATCCTGGATGAAAGTGCAAAGGCCGTTCGTCGGCAACTTCTCGTTTCACAACGGGGCCCCGCAGCCGCAAGATGTGCGCGACCTCACCGCTATCGAGAGGGTGACGAAGTAGCGGCTGCCGTCGGCGACGGCGCGGGCGTCGCAGACGATGCCGGCGTGGCGCCCTTCTTTCCCTTGGGCGCCGGAGTGGGCGTGGGCGTCGGCGTTGCGCGCTGCACCGGGAACGTGACGGTCACGCCTCCGACCGCTTTGAAGTTGTCGGTCTGGGTGTCGTAGACAAGTTCCGGCGCATCGAATTTTCTGTTGGGCGGCTGTTCGGCATGTGCTCCGCCCGTGACGTGGACCAGATGCGTATTGTCATCGAGCGTGATGATCTGCCCGCTGAGCGTGCGTTGGCCCTGCGTCAGCTTCGGGCTTCCGGTGGCCGTATAGATCTTGGCCGCGGCGTCGATGCGAAAGCGCTCGCACTCGAGCGCGGTCGCCTGCCTCGAGCTGTCAGCCTGGCCGAATCCGCCGCTGCGCTGGAGTTTGACATGGCCCTCCAGGGTGTAGACGTTCTTGGCGGCGTTGCCGAAAGCGCGGTCCGCGCGAAACGTGTCGGTCTTCGAGTGCCCGGTGATTTCGGTCGGCACCACGAAATCGCCTGAATCGGTGTGATAGCTCACCTGGGAGGTGTCGGCGACGCGATCAGGCGCCTGCGCGGCGTGGACTCCACCGGTCAGGGTCGCCACGTGGCTGACGTCATTGAGCGTCATCCTCGGCGCGCCGATAGTTCGATCGGTTTGGATCAGTTTGACGTTGCCGGTCGCGAGGTAGAGCTTCTTGCGCTGCGCGACGTGCAGGCGATCGGCCGTCAACGTCACGGGCTTTGAGGCCGAGGCCTTCTTGGCCGTCGCGCGCGTACGCGTCACCTTGACGTGACCGACGAGATCGAACTCCTGGGTTCGCGTGTTGCCGCTGACCGAATCGGCGCGAAAGGCGCCTTGGTCGACTTCACCGCGCACTTCGCCCGGAGCCTTGATGTCGCCACTGTCGGTATTGTACGTGACGTTCTCGGTCTCAAGCGTTCGCGCACCGGTCGTGGTGGCGCCGGGCGCCGGCTTTCCCTCTTGGGTGACGCGCACGTGCCCGATGGCGCTGAATCGTTTGACGGCCGATTCCATGCGCACTTGGTCGGCTTGTACCGTGAGCGGCTGCGTCTCCTCGCCGGGCTTGCCGCCGCCGCTGGTATGCGCGACCACGTTCCCGATGAGCGTCAGCTCGTCGCGCGAGAGATTCCCGAGCGCGCGGTCAGCGCGGAAGTCGGCATCTGATGACGAGCCGCGCAGCGGACCCGGGATGATGATGTCGCCGGTGTCGTCATGATACACGATCGTGTCGGTGTCGACCGTGTTTCCCGGCGGCTGAGACACGTGCACTCCGCCGCTCAAGGTGACGAGGTGAGAGGCGTCGTCCATGGTGATGCGCGCGGCGCTCATCGAGCGAGCGCCCTCGACCGCTAGAACGTTTCCCGACGCGCTGTAGCGGCGCAGGTTCTCATCGATTTCCGCCGTATCGCTCGTCAGGACGACGGGTTGGGATCCAAAACCCGCGCCGTGCCGGTGCGCGACGACGTGACCCACCAACGTTATCTGCTTGCGCTCGCGATTCCCGAAGGCGCGGTCGGCGCTGAAGTCGCCGTCGCTGCTGTGGCCTTTGAGTCCGCCGGTGATGGTGAAATCGCCGCTCTTGAGGTTGAGGTTCGCGCTGCTGAACTCCACCGTGAAACGGCCGATGCGAACGCTGCCGATATCGGCGACCGCAGGCGCCGCAACGACCGTCAGCGCGAGCAACACTGCGGAAGCGAACCGGTAGTGGATCTTTTTGAAAATCAGTCTACGTCACCAACGAAACGCCCTCGCAGCCTGCGAGGGCGCGTGAAATCTGCGCTTCTTCAAGTGCTCCGTGGCGGAGCACCCGGACGGCATTGCTCGTGCAATCGAGGACGGTGCTTTCTCGGCCGCCGCGAGTCGGACCTGTGATGATCGCGAGGTCGGCGTCGGGCAGCATGCTCTCATCTTCACTCTTTCCTGTAAACGCTGCTTTCCCCGAAAAGTTCGCGGACGTCGCAGCAAGCGGACCGGTCGCACGCAAAATGCTCGCGCATGCGGCGTCGTCAGGGCAGCGCAGCGAAAGCGTCGCTCCATCGCATGCAGCGGCTGCGGCACGACCGGGCGCTCGCTCGACGACGATCGCCAGCGGACCGGGCCACAGCGTGTGCATGAGCCTCTCAGCGGCCACGGTCAGCACGCGCGCGAACAATCGCGCCTCGTCCGGCTCGGCGACATGTACGGCAAGCGGCTTATGCGCCGCTCTGCGCTTGGCGGAGAAAATCGCGGCGACCGCTTGGAAGTCGTCGGGATCGCAACCGATGCCGTACACGGTATCGGTGGGAAAAATGAGAATGCCGCCGCCGGCCACGCACGCCGCCGCGTCGCGAAGCGCGCCCGCATCGGGCAGGCCGTTTACGCGCAGTGTGCGCCGAGCGGGCATTTCATCCGGTGAAGGCCGCTTGTGCGGTCGCGGCCAATCGAGTGAGCATGGGTCGCATCCGAGAGCAACTCTTCTACGCCGGTCTCGCTCTTATCTTTGCGGCCACCTCTGCCGCGCTCATACCGCTGGCCATCGGCCGCGAGCTCCACAGCCGCGCACGCACCCGCGTGCAAAACGCGCGCTATCGCCTGCTCAAGGTCAGCGCGCACATCGTCAAGCTGATCAGGGGCTGACTTCCGGGGCTCCGGAGCTAAAGCTCCGGCACTACACCAAGGATTTATTTTCTTTTTTTGCGGAGTTCGAGCATGCGCGCGTCCCCGGCGCGCAGCACGACTTCATGCCGTTCGACCTCGCCCGTAAGCGGCGGTTTGACGGTCACGCGGTACGTGCCGGGCTCGTCGGTCCCGATGAAGACGAGCGTCCGCTCCGCGTTGCGAAGCGCCAGCGTGAACGGCGCATCGCTTTCCACGTGCTCGCTGACGTCCTGGTCCAAGACGACGCATTTGCTGCGCGATGCCACCGGCCGCGTCGTGTACAACACGCGCCGGTAATAAAAACAGGACATCGTCTCGCCGCGCACCGTCACGTTGCGCACGCCGGCCCATTTCCAGTCGGAGGGCAGATGGGGATTGATGCGCAGTCCGTCGACGGTCGGCTCGAAGCCCAGCAGTCCTTCGAAGGTGAGCCACACGTACGTCGGCGGCATCCACGGACTCATCGCCATGCCGCGGCTCTTGTATGACTCGCCCGACAGCCGTTCGGGGAACAGCCCCGGCACGACGTTCTGATACGCGCGCGGGTTCTCGACTTCGCTGATCTTCCAGATGTTGCGCATGCCCGCGGTGAGTTTGCGCGGCGAATATGTCTTTGAGCTGTACGCCACCCAGGCGGTCAGATTTGGCCATACGCCGCCCATGAGCTGCAGACCGTAGTCGGGATCGTACTCTTCCTGGCCGCGCGCCACCGTGCGCACGCCGAACGGGGTCCAAAAGTTCGAGGTGTAGAGCAGGTCCAAAATCGCTCGCTTGCGCGTCTGGTCGGCGACGCCGAAAATCACCGGAAAGATCTGATCGCCCGTGAGGTCGTGGTGCGGCACGCCTTCGGGGTCGATGTTGAGGAGGTAAAAGCCGTGTTTGTCGCTGATCAGCCGGCGGTTGATCTCATCGCGAAGGCGCTCGGAGGCGAGCAGGTACCTCTCCGCGCGCGCGCCGTCGCCCGCGTCCTGTGCGAGCCGAGCGGCGAGCCGCAGCGCGTACGAGCACTCGCAGTTGATCTCCGTCACCGTGCCGCTGATCTGGCTTTGCGGGATGATATTGCGCCAGCCCGCGATGCCCCACACGTTGGCTTCCTGCGAATGCGAATAGACGAGCCCGTCCACGATCTGCGCGAGGATCCAATCGCACGCCCCGCGCACCATCGGCCAGTAGCGCGCCAGCACGTCCTGATCGCCCGTGACCGCATAGTGGTGATACACCGCGCCGACCATGAGCGGCGTGTCATCATTGATGTTGAGATCGTAATCGGCGCTGACCGGCGGATCGGCGCACGCGAGGATATATTCGGTGATCTTGCCGCCGTCTTCGATGCCGTGCTCGGCCACCAGATCCATCATTCCGCGCGTGAATTGCGGCGTGACATAGTCGGATCCCATCGCGTACCACGCCGCATCGCGCACCACCACGATGTCTTGTGAGGGATCATTGGTGAATCCCCAGCCGGCGGGAAAGCGGTGCTGCACGCGCACGGTGTTGATCTTCGCCCAATCAAACGCGCGATTGATCAGCGGATCCGGCGTCTTGACGTCCGCGGTGCGCGCCAGGTCGCGGTAGAACGCTTCGGTCTGCGCGAGCGCGACGTCAGCGCGCGGCGCTTTGCGGTTCGACGCGAGCGCCGCGCGATCGCCTTTGTCGCTGATCACCATCGTCACGGACACGCGCGCGCTCGCGCGCGGCGGCACGTGCGCGCGGAAGGTACGCGAGAACCCACGATCGCCCGCATAGGTTGCGACGACTTCGGCGTCGGCTCCGAACACGCGCACTTCGTGCTCGCGGCCGATGGTCGTCGACACGATGACGTGGTTCTGCTCGCGGTTCTCCATGCGCTTGGCCCGCTGCACCTCGTCGGGCACCTTGTACATGCCCGGCCACACGAACGCCGGGTAGTGCACGTCGCACATGATGGCCGCGTCATACGGCTCGTTGGTCGGATTCTCGACCTCGACGACTTGGTAGACCACTTGCAAGTGCTCGCCGAGCATGGGCAAAAAGGTGCGCTTGCGAACGGACAGCGCGCCGCAGCTATATGCCGTCTCTTGGAAGGCGGGGCGGAAGGTCGTCTCGATGGCCCGCGACCGTTCACCGCCGACGTAGACGTGCGTGACCCAGCGCCCGCAATACTCCTGATCGTCGAGCGCGCTCCACAACCCCGCCACGTCGCTTTGCGGGGTCAGTTTGAGAAACGTTTCGGGGTTGCCGAGGCTCGTGCCGTTGAGAAGTCTGTCGATAGGGTAACGGTAGCCAGGCTCGCCGTCGTCCGCGGCGTAGACCGGCTCCGCCGCGAGGGATCTCACGTCAGAGACGCACCCGCAGACCGGTGCCGATCGCGACGCACGAGAGCGGATCGTCCGCGACGATCACGGGGATGCCGGTCACCTCGCTGAGCAGCGCGTCCAGGCCGCGCAGCAGTGCGCCGCCGCCCGTCAGCACGAGCCCGCGATCGATGATGTCGGCGCCCAATTCGGGAGGCGTCTTCTCCAGCACGGCCTTCACGGCGTCGACGATCTGCCCGAGCGGCTCGGACATGGCCTCGCGCACCTCTTCGGACGTGATCGTGACCGTCTTCGGCAGACCGTTGATGAGATCGCGACCGCGGATGTCCATCGTCAGCTCTTGATCGAGCCGGTACGCGGAGCCCACTTGCAATTTGATATCTTCAGCCGTGCGTTCGCCGATCATGAGGTTGTAGACGCGCCGGATGTGCCGCGTGATCGCTTCGTCGAGCTTGTTGCCGGCCACGCGGATCGATTGCGCGGCCACGATGCCGCCGAGCGAGATCACTGCGACATCCGTGGTGCCGCCGCCGATATCGACCACCATGTTGCCGTTTGGACCGTCGATCGGCAAGCCGGCGCCCAGCGCTGCCGCCATCGGTTCTTCGATGATGTCCACGCTCCTCGCGCCCGCCAGTTTGGCGGCGTCGCGCACGGCGCGCTCCTCGACCGAAGTGATCTCGGCGGGCACGCAGATCGTGACCGACGGCTTCGGCCGGAGGAACGAGAAGAAACCGTTGTCACGCGTGACCTTCTTGATGAAATAGTTGAGCATCGCTTCGGTGACTTCGAAGTCGGCGATGACGCCGTCGCGCAACGGGCGAATGGCTTGGATGGAGCTCGGCGTCTTGCCGAGCATCAAGCGGGCTTCCTCGCCGACGGCGAGCGTCTTACCGCTACGCGTGTCGCGCGCGACCACCGACGGCTCGCGCAGCACGATGCCCTTGCCGCGCACGTACACGAGAACGTTGGCCGTCCCTAGATCGATCCCGATTTCCAAATTCTGATGCCTTTACGAACGCGCCCGGAAGGGCGTGACCACGCGCGGTAGTTTTTCGGTGATAGTGATATCGGCTTTCGGCATGATGGGCGCGACTCCGCTGCGCCGCGCCGCAGACGCGCCCAGCGACGCAAGGCGCTCCTCGAAGAACTCATAGCCCCGGTCGATGAACTCGAGCCCGCCGATCTCGCTCGTCCCCTCCGCCGCCAGAGCCGCGAGCGCCAGGGCCCCGCCTGCTCGGATGTCCGGCGCCTCGACCACGGCATCCTTGAGTTTGTCGACGCCTCGGACCACCGCGCTGCGCCCCGACACCTTGATATCCGCTCCCATGCGCGCGAGTTCGCTCACGTACACGAAGCGCGCATCGAAGATCGTCTCCTCCACCAGCGAGGTGCCGACCGCAAGACTTAAATATGCGACGAACGGGGCCTGCAAATCGGTCGGAAAACCCGGGTATGGGGCGGTCATCACATCGACCGGAGCCCACTTCGGCTGCCCTTGGACCCGCACGCTGACGCCTTCGGGCGTGATGCGGCAGCCGGTCGCTTCGAGCTTGTCGGTCAGTCCGGCCAGCATGACCGGGTCGATGCCGCGCACGGTGACGTCGCCGCCGGTGATCGCCCCGGCCATCAGATAGGTGCCGGCTACGATGCGGTCTGGGATCACGGTGTGCTCGGCGCCATGCAGCCGGCGCACGCCCTCGACCTGGATGGTGGACGTTCCCTGACCGCGCACGCGCGCACCCATGAGGTTGAGGAAGTCGGCGAGATCGACGACCTCGGGCTCTTGGGCCGCGTTTTCGATCGTCGTCGTGCCGCGAGCTTTGCTCGCCGCGAGCATGATGTTCTTCGTCGCGCCGACGCTGGATTTCGCCAGCGCGATGTTCGCGCCGCTGAGTTGCTCGGCGACCGCGACGATGGAGCCGTGCTCGAGATTGATGGCCGCGCCGAGCGCTTCGAAACCCTTCAAGTGCAGATCGACGGTGCGGGGACCGAGAATGCAGCCGCCGGGCTGCGGCACTTCGGCGCGCCCGAAACGCGCGAGCAGCGCGCCGGTGATGTCGAACGATGCGTTGAGCCGGCTCACCAGCGCGTACGGCGCCGCGTGCGAGTTGACCGATGACGTGTCGATGACGAGCGTGCCGCCCGGTTGTTCGCGTACGCGCGCGCCGAGACTTTCGAGGATGGCGGCCATGACGTCCACGTCGGTGATGCGCGGCACGTGATGCAGCACGACCTCGCCTTCGGCGAGGACGGAAGCGGCCATGATCGGCAGCGCAGCGTTCTTCGCGCCGGGCGCGTCGAGAACGCCCTCGAGACGTCTGCCGCCTTCGATGATCAGCCTGGTGTGCAGGCCCTCAAAAGGATCTAACATCTACCCCTATTATCGGCTCCGCGCGGCCAATGTAGTGTTCCGAGCGAGCGTAGCGAGCTCGGACGTTCTTCCACTCAGACGAGTCTTCTGCGCCTGCGACCTGTCCGCCCGCTTACGCGCTGACGGGTCGATGCGTGACGTCGAGACGGGCCTGCGCCCAGGCTTTGGCTTGGCGCTCGTCCGTTTCGTCGCCGCCTTTTTTCAAAGCCAGCGCCTCCTCGGCGCGCTTGAGGTCCGAGCGCGCGGCTTCGACATCCACCTCTTGGGCGGTCAGCGCGGTCTCGGTGAGCACGATCACGCGATCCTTCACGACCTGCATGAAGCCGCCGTCGACCGCGAACTCGATGCGCCCCGCTTCGACGGCGTTGGCTTTGACGACGCCGGCGCGCAGCGAGGTCAGCAATGGCGCGTGGTTGGCCAGCACGCCCAGGTCGCCGGCCGCGCCCGGCGCGATGACGATCTCGACGTCGCCGTCGAATTTGATCGAGGCGGGCGTGACGAGCGAGAGATGGGTCAGAGCCGGCATCGGCTTAGGCGGCTGACTTCATCTTGTCGGCGTTGGCCTTCGCCTCGTCGATGTTGCCGCACATGTAGAACGCCTGCTCCGGCAGATCGTCGAGTTTTCCTTCGACGAGTTCCTTGAAGCCCGCGATCGTCTCCTTGAGCGGCACGTACTTGCCGGAGCGGCCCGTGAAGGCTTCGGCCACGAAGAACGGCTGGCTCAAGAAACGCTGGATGCGGCGCGCGCGGCGCACCGCGACTTTGTCTTCCTCCGACAGTTCCTCGACACCGAGGATCGCGATGATGTCCTGCAGATCTTTGTTGCGCTGCAAGATCTCTTGCACGCGGCGCGCGACTTGGTAGTGCTCGTCGCCGACGAAGCGCGGTTCGAGGATGCGCGAGTTCGAGGCCAGCGGATCGACGGCCGGGTAGATGCCTTTGTCCGAAATCGAGCGCGACAACACCGTGGTGGCGTCGAGGTGGGAGAATGTCGTCGCTACGGCCGGGTCGGTCAGGTCGTCGGCGGGCACGTACACCGCCTGCACCGACGTGATCGAACCCTTGCGTGTGGAGGTGATGCGCTCTTCGAGCGCGCCCATTTCCGAGGCGAGCGTCGGCTGATAGCCCACCGCCGACGGCATCCGCCCCAGCAACGCCGAAACTTCCGAGCCGGCCTGCATGAAGCGGAAGATGTTGTCGATGAACAGCAGCACGTCTTTGCCCTGCTCGTCGCGGAAATACTCCGCCATCGTCACGCCCGCAAGTCCGACGCGCAGCCGCACCCCAGGTGGCTCGTCCATCTGGCCGAAGACGAGCGTCGTCTTGTCGATGACGCCGGAATGTTTCATCTCCATCCACAAATCGTTGCCTTCGCGCGTGCGTTCACCGATGCCGGTGAAGACGGAGAAGCCGCCGTGCTCGGCTGCGATGTTGCGGATGAGTTCCTGGATCAAGACGGTCTTGCCGACGCCCGCGCCGCCGAACAGACCCACTTTGCCGCCGCGCACGTACGGCGCCATGAGATCGATGACTTTGATGCCGGTTTCGAACATGATCGTGGTCGGGTCTTGCTCGTCGACTTTGGGAGCCGGTCTATGGATCGGATAGCGCGCCGCCGCTTTCACCGGCGCGGCGGAGTCGATCGTGTTGCCCAGCACGTTGAAAATGCGCCCGAGCGTGCCTTCACCCACCGGCACCGTGATCGGCTGGCCTGTGTCGCGCACGTCCTGACCGCGCACCAGCCCTTCGGTGCCGCCCATGGCGAGGCAGCGCACCTGATTGTTGCCGAGCTCGCTTTGCACTTCGAGAGTGAGCTCGTGCTGTTTGCCGTCGGCGCCGGCCAGGTCGACCAGCAGCGCGGTATAGATGTTCGGCAATGTCTCGGCGCTGAACGAGACGTCGACCACGTTGCCTAACACTTGAGTGACTTTTCCGGTGCCTGCCATGCTCGCTTAGCCTTTCAGAGCCTCGGCGCCGCCGACGATCTCCAATATCTCTTTGGTGATCGCCGCTTGGCGCGTGTTGTTCATGACGAGCGTCAGCTCGTCGATAATCTTGCCGGCGTTGTCGGTGGCGTTGGTCATGGCGATCAATCGCGCGGCGAACTCGGACGCTTGCGTCTCCAGCAGCGCCTGGTAGAGCGTGAACTCGAGGTACTTCGGCAGGAGCGCTGCCAGCACGTGCTTCGGATCGGGTTCGAACTCGAACGCGTTGCGCGGCCCCTGCTGTTCCGCCGCCGTGTCGTCGGCAGCAGGCGGTGCGATGGGCAACAACTGCAGGGAGGTAGGCCGCTGCACCATCGTCGATACGAAGCGGCTCGACACGAGGGTCACGAGATCCACCTCGCCCGCGAGGAAGTCGTCGGAGATCTTGGCGGCCAGTTCGCGCGCGAGTTCGGGAAACGGCTTGCTTTGCAGCGGCCAGAACGCCGCCTTGGGTTGCGGCTGGCGCCGCAGCTGCACTTCGCCCTTGGTGCCGACAAGGTACAGGCGCGTTTGCGCTGCTTGCGCCTCCGCGAGCGCAGCCCGCACCAGATTCGAATTGAACGCACCGCACAAGCCCTTGTCGGCGGTCAGGAGCACCACGCCGCGAATCGAAACGTCGCGAGGCAGCAGCAGCGGATGGTCGCGGCCCGCGCCGGCCCGCGCAAGCTCGCCGAGCATGCGGCCCATCGCGTCCGCGTACGGTCGCGCGCTGCGCATGGCGAGTTCGGCGCGGCGGATGCGCGCGCCGGCCACCATCTTCATGGCGCGCGTGATCTGCTGCGTGCTCTTCAGCGACTTGACGCGGTCGCGGATCTGACGGAGTGTCGGCATCTTACTTCGCGGCTACGACCGCTGATTTTGCGAAGCGTTGCTTGAACTCGGGCATCGCTTTGTCGATCGTCGCTTTCACGTCGTCGCCCAGCTCTTTGCTCTCGGCGATCGTCTTGGCGACCTCCGGATGCGCGGTCTGCAAGAACTCGAAGAACTCGCGATGGAACTGGCTGAGGCGTTCGGTGGGCACGTCTGCCAAGAAGTCGCGCACCGCGATGTAGATCTGGATGACCTGTTTTTCGAGCGGCAGCGGTTCGAACTGCGGCTGCTTGAGCGTTTCCGTGATCTTCTCGCCGCGCGTCAACTGCGCTTGGGTCGCCTTGTCGAGATCGGACGCGAATTTGGAGAAGGCCGCAAGATCGCGATACTGCGACAGCTCGAGGCGCAACTGACCCGCGACCGCCTTCATGGCTTTGGTCTGCGCGTTGCCGCCCACGCGTGACACGGACAGTCCCACGTCGACCGCCGGGCGTATGCCGTTGAAGAACAGTCCGGTCTCCAGATAGATCTGCCCGTCCGTGATGGAGATCAGGTTGGTCGGGATGTAGGCCGAGACGTCGCCTTGCTGCGTCTCGATCACCGGCAGCGCGGTGAGCGAGCCGGCGCCGAGTTCGTCCGAGAGTTTGGCCGCGCGCTCCAGCAGGCGCGAGTGGAGGTAGAAGATGTCGCCCGGATACGCCTCGCGGCCCGGTGGCCGGCGCAACACCAGCGAGATCTCGCGATACGCTTGCGCGTGCTTGGAAAGATCGTCGTAGATGATGAGCACGTCTTTGCCCGCGTACATCAGCTCCTGGCCCATGGCGCAGCCTGAGTACGGGGCGATGTAGCGCATGCTCGCCGGATCCGAGGCGTTGGCGGCGACGATGGTCGTGTACTCCATGGCGCCGTTGTCGGTGAGAAGCTTGTGGATCTGCGCGACCGTCGACGCCTTTTGCCCGATGGCGACGTAGATGCAGATGACGTTTTGGCCTTTTTGATTGAGGATCGTGTCGAGCGCGATCGCGGTTTTGCCGGTTTGGCGGTCGCCGATGATGAGCTCGCGCTGGCCGCGCCCGATGGGGATGAGCCCGTCGATCGATTTGATGCCCGTTTGCAGCGGCTGGTGCACCGGCTGGCGCTGCACGACGCCCGGCGCCTGCGTTTCGATCGGGCGCGTTTTTGCGGCGTTGACCGGACCTTTGTCATCGAGCGGCTGGCCCAGCGGATCGAGCAGACGCCCGACGATCGCGTCGCCGACGGGCACCGAGACGATCTTGCGCGTGCGGCGCACGGTGGCGCCTTCCTTGATCTCCACGTCGGATCCCAAGATGATGACGCCGACGTTGTCTTCCTCGAGGTTGAAGGCGATGCCGTAAAGCCCATTGGGGAACTGCACCAGCTCGTTCAGGCCGACGGCGCTCAGCCCATAGACGCGCGCCACGGAGTCGCCGACCTCGATGACGGTGCCGACCTCGTCCTCGCGCGTCTCGGTGTGCGCAGCCTTGATCTGCTGCTTGAGTATTCCGGCGATTTCGTCGGCGTTGATCATGCCTAGTCTATGCCTTTCCGTTGGGCGACAGCGGCGCCTGGAGGTCTTCGACCGCCAGCAGGTGGCGGCGCAATTCTTCGAGCTTGCCCGAAACGCTCGCGTCGGTGTAGCGGTCGCCGACTTTCACGACCGCGCCGCCCAAGAGCTCGGGCACGACCTTGGGCTGCGGGATGATCGTGCGCCCGTGGATCTGGGAAAGCCGCTTGGCCAGCAAGTCGAGCTCTCGCTTCGACAGCGGTTTGGCGGTCGCGATATCCGCCGCTTGGCGGCCCGCTTCGCGTTCGCGCAGCTCCTGCATCTGGCGCGCGATGATGTCGAGCAAAGTCTCGCGGCGTTTCCTGACCAGCAGCAGGACGAAGTTCAGCGCCAGTTCGCTCACCTTGCGCTCGAGCGTGCGACGGAGGATGCCTTGCTTCACTTCCCGGTCCACGACGGGCGAGGCGAAGAACGATGCGAGTGCGGCGTCCTTGTGGATCGCCGCCACCACCGCGTCGAGCTGCTCCACCGTCTCGGTCAATTCGCCTTGCTCGTTGGCGAGCGAGAAAAGCGCTGCCGAGTAGCGTGCGGCGATGCTTTCTTTAAGCACGGCGCGCGCTCTCCAACTCGTTCGTGAAGCGCTCGATCAGCGCACGCTGCTGCGCGTCGGACAATTCGTTCTTGGCGATGTCGTGCGCCGCAGCGTGCGCGCGTTGCACCGTTTCTTCGAGCAGCTCGCGGCGCACACGGTAGCGCTCGCGGTCGAGCTCGCCTTGGGCGTGTGCGACGATGCGCGCCGCATATTCTTCGGCGCCCGTGCGTTCGTCCACGAGGAGGCGCTGCGCTTGGGCGCGCGCGAGCTCGAGCATGCGCACGCAATCCAGCTTGGCCTTTTCCACCGCTTGTTTGGCGTCTTCCACGCTTTTCTCGGCGCGGTCGCGATAGATCAGCGCTTCCTCAACCGCGCGATTCTGCGCTTCCTGATGCGCGACGAGCGCTCCCTTGATCCAGCGGTTGTAGACGTAGACGAGGCCCGCGACAAAGATCACGAAATCGATGAGCTTGGCCACGAAGATCGGATCGAAGCCGCTGAACTCGAATACCCCGTTCACGCCGCGTCTCCGTTCACGGCCTTCGCCACCATGCTTCTCGCCAATTCTTGAACGAAGGGCCCTTGCGCGGCCACAGCCGTGGCGCGCTCGCTCGCGACCGTCGCGTGTGCGAGTTGGACGATGGCGCTGCCTTCTTCGACGGCCTTGTTCTCGATCGCCCTGACCTCCGTGGAAGCTTGCGATGAGGCGCCGCGCATGATCTCGTCGGTCGCGCGTCGCCCTTCTGCGTAGATCGCTTCCGCTTCCGCTTGCAGCGCGCCGGCTTGCGCCAGGTATTCGTCGCCTTTGGCGTAGAGCTCCGCGATATGGCGCTGCCGCCCCGCGATGGCACGCTGTGTCGGACCGATGAACAAGAAATTCAACAGCGTCCAGAACACGAGGAAGTTCAGGATTTGAAGGAGGAAGGTGCCGTCGAGGCTCAGCAGCATCGCGCCGTCACGGTCCGAGAAGGGGTTTGAGAGCCTTCATGATCCCAAGACCGCCGCCGCCGATGAGCAAGAAGAACGCGAGAGCGATCGCGATGATCGGGAACGACTCAAGGATGCCGAAGCCGAGGAAGTAGAAGAAAAAGATGTTCGGCCGGGCTTCCGGCTGGCGCGCGATGGACTCGACGGCTTTGCTCCCGATGATGCCGTCGCCGATAGCCGAGCCGAAAGCAGCGAAGCCCACCATGAGGGCGAAGCTCAAAATGACCGAAGCGGTGAGGATTGCGTTTTCCACGTCCGTGTGCTCCCTTCTTAGTGTTCCGTTGACTCTTGTGTCGGAGTGATGAGGTACGCGATGGTCAAGAGTGAGAAGACCACCGCCTGGATGAGGCCGACCAGCAAGTTGAAGATGTAGACGACTACCGGCAGGCCGTTGGCGACCGCCGAGATGAGACCGAGATGCGCGCCGATGACCACGGCGATGACGAGCAGCAACACCTCGCCCGCGAAGATGTTGCCGAACAGCCGCATGGCGAGCGTCACAGGTCTCGCGAGTTCGTCGATGATGTTGATCGGCAGCATCAAGACGCCGAGAACCCACGGTTTGATGATCAGATGCTTGTAGTAGCCGAGCCCATGATTGCGGATGCCGATGAGCTGGATGAGCAGGATCGTGGTGACGGCCAGCGCGGCCGTGGTGTTCAAGTCGGCGGTCGGAGACTTGCCGATGAAGGGGAACAAGCCGATCTCGTTCATCAACAGGATGAAGATGAACAGCGATATGACGAACGGGACGTAGGGCGCGCCGTTTTTGCCCAGGATGCCGGTCGCCAGGTCGCTGGCGAAGCTGACGATCAACTCCATAACGCTGTAGCGCTTGGAAACGACGGTGATGGGATGCGCAGCGGCAAGAGCGCCGACGGCGACGAGCGCGATCGCCATGACGAGCCATGTGATCACGACCGTGTCGGCATGCACCGTGTTGAACGGCGCAGGCAGAAACGGCACGTGCCACAGAGGGTGCTCGCCGACGCCTTGCTGCATGCTTTCTTTATCCTAGCGGAACTTCGCGCGGGCGTTTGCCCGTTTTCGCGCAGTCCGCATTGATTTGTTGGCTATAGGTCAGAAGACTCATGGCGAGCGGTGCGACAAATCCGGCAAGGTACGTGAAATAGCCGAGCCAGCCATGCCGCCCGACGATGAAGAAAGGCGCCGCGCCCGCAAGCAGCACGCGGACCAGCGACTCGATCGTGAGGAACGGCAGATAGAATTTGCCGCCTTTCATCAGCCGGTTGAAGCTTCCAGCGATGTGGAAAAGATAGGCCAAGCCGATAAGGCAGCCGGCCAGCAGGGCTAGGGCCGCTACCCATTCTCGAACCACGAACAGCACGGCGAGGCCGCCAGCCGTCAAAATGAGGCTGCGTATTGCCACCGCTGCCCAAAATTGGCGGAAGCCTTCCATAGGAACGACGGCTTTTCGCGCGCGCGGAAGGAGCGTCCTGTCTTGAGGAACTCCGGGGCTAAAGCCCCGGCACTACATTACCTAGCGGGCGAGTTGGCGGAACATCGAGACCATGCCCGCGACGAAGCCGGCCACGATGCCGACCGGCACGGCCCACGGCGCGTGCAAGAACTTGTTCGCCAGCAACCCAAGCGCGAAACCGACGATGATCGTGCCGACCACGGTGAACCCCGCGCCGCTCAGACGCGACAACGCGAGCGGCTCGCTCGGTTTCATCGCACCGCTTTCGGCAGCGTCGGGGGCCTTGACGGATCGAATTCGTCGGGCATCGGAGCGTTGCGATGGAACGCCCACAACGCGTCTGCGACGCGGCGTGCGGCTTGACCATCGCCGTACGGATTTGAAGCGCGCGCCATGCGCTCGTACGCTGCCGGGTCGTCGAGCAACTCGTTGAGCGCGTCGGCGATGACCTTCTCATCGGTGCCGACCAAGCGAAGGGTCCCCGCCGCCAATCCCTCAGGCCGCTCGGTGACGCGGCGCAGCACGATCACGGGCTTGCCTAGACACGGCGCCTCTTCTTGCAATCCGCCTGAATCGGTGGCGACAAGCGTCGCGCGGCTGATCGCGCCGACGAGTTTTCGATAGCTGAGCGGTGCCACCAAGTGCACGCGAGGCCGGTTTTGCAGCAGGCGGCGCGCGGTCTCGACCACCGCAGGGTTGGGATGCACCGGCCAAATGAGCGAGAGATCCCCGTGCCGCTCCACGACCGAGCCGAGCGCGCGGCAGACGGCTTCGAGCGGTTCGCCGAAGTTCTCGCGGCGGTGCGCCTCCACGAACAACAGCCGCTTGGTAGCGACCTCAGGCACGTCGTCCGGCCCGATGCGTTCGTGCACCCACAAAAAGGCGTCGATCACCGTGTTGCCGGTGACCACGATGCTGTTGGGAGCCTTGCCCTCGCGGAGCAGGTTGGCGCGCGCGGTGGGCGTGGGCGCGAAGTGGTGCGTCGCGATCACGCCGGTCAGGCGCCGGTTCATCTCCTCGGGAAAGGGCTCGTAGATGGTGTCGGTGCGCAGGCCTGCCTCGACGTGGCCGACCGGGATCTTCCTATAATATGCGGCGAGGGCCGCGGCGGTCGAGGTCGTCGTGTCCCCGTGCACGAGCACCTCGTCGGGACGGACGTCTGCGAGCACCGCATCGAGGCGCTCCAAGACGCGGGTCGTCACATCGGTGAGCGATTGGCCCTCGCTCATCACCTCCAGATCGTGTTCGGGCCTGATGCCGAAGAGCCCAAGCACTTCGTCGAGCATCTCGCGGTGCTGCGCCGAGGCGACCGTCACGCACGTGAAACGCGAGTCGGCGGAGAGCGCGTGCACGACCGGCGCCATCTTGACGGCGTCGGGCCGCGTGCCGAACACGACGGCGACGCGCAGGGGGCACATCAAAAGGTGCGCGATCCCCCAAACCGCGAGAGCGCGATGGCCGCGGCGCCGAGCAGGCCGCCGACGGCGTAGAACAGCATGACCGCCTGACGTTGCGACAGCCCGAGATCGAGCAAGCGGTGATGCATGTGCTCGCGGTCCGCGGCGAACACGGGCGTGCGGTTGCGGATCCGGCGAACGATGACGCTTGCGGTGTCGAGGATCGGCAGGGCCAGCACGAGCAGCGGCACGGCCAGCGAAATGGCGACCGCTTCCTTCTCGGTGCCCATCACCCCGATGCTGGCCAGCACGAAGCCGATGAAGAGCGCGCCGCTGTCGCCCATGAAGATGCGCGCCGGATTGTAGTTATAAGGTAAGAAGCCGAGCGCGGACCCGGCCAGCGTCGAGGCGATGATCGCCACCAGATACTGTCCGTGCATGATCGATACGATCGCGAGGCTGACGCAGGCGATCGCGGCGTAACCTGCCACGAGGCCGTCCAGCCCGTCCAGGAAGTTTATGGCGTTGACCATGCCGAGGTACCAGAACAACGAGAAGGGGATGCCGAACCACGCGAGATCGACTGGACCGATGAACGGGATCTTCAAATGATAGATCGTGAAGCCGTACAGCACGGTTGCGATGAGCGCCACGACGAACTGCGCTGCGAATTTGCGTTGCGGGCTCATATGCATGATGTCATCCCACAACCCGACTCCCATCATGAGCGTTCCGCCGAAGAGCAAGCCGATGATGTGCGCGAGGTCGCGGTCGCTCAAGAAACGCACGATCACGAGGTTGTTGTTCAGCGCGATATTGAGGATGACGAACAGCGACAACATGAAACTCAGGTAGATGGCGATGCCGCCGAGGCGCGGCGTGGGTTCGACATGGACGCGCCGGTCGCCGTCGGGCTGATCGAAGGCGCCGACCTTGAAGGCCATGCGACGCACGAGCGGCGTGAACAGCAGGCAGACGATGAGCGCCACGGCAAACGTCGCGCCGCACATGACGTAGATATTGAAGTCGAAGTGCGCGAACTGGATCACGCCGTGCTCCCGCCCATGCGCTCGACTTTCACCCCGGCCTCGAACAACATCTGAGCGGCGAGTTCGTCCGGATAGGCGTCCTCATACACGATACGCACGAGCCCTGCATTGATGGCGAGTTTCGCGCACGTCAGACAGGGGCTATCGGTGCAATACATCGAGCCGCCGGCGATCGGGATGCCGTAGCGTGCGGCCTGGACGATCGCGTTTTGCTCGGCATGAGTGGAGCGGGTGCAATGGCCGTTGCGCATGTCGCCGCCGTCGGAGTGGTCGCAGTGGCGCATGCCGACCGGCGCGCCGTTGTAGCCGGTCGCCAGAATGCGTTTGTCTTTGACGATGACCGCGCCGACGGAGCGGCGCGAGCAGGTCGCGCGCGTGGCGACTGCGCGGGTGATGGCGATGAAGTATTCGTCCCATGAAGGCCGATCGGCGTCCGCGGACCCGGGCTTTTGGGCCAAAACTTCTTTCATCGCGCGCGCGTCTGCGGAACTCGTCCGGCGCCGCGGCCGAAAAGGCGATCGCCGGCGTCGCCCAAACCCGGAATGATGTACCCGTGGCTGTTCAGATGCTTGTCCAGGGCGCACGAGAACATCTTGAGGCTCGGGTGCGCCGCACAGACGCGTGACACGCCTTCGGGCGCTGCGATCAATGCGATGAGACGCAGGTCCTCGATCGCTGCACCGCGTTCGACCAGCAGGTTGACGGCCGCCACCGCCGACGCACCGGTCGCGAGCATGGGGTCGAGCACGAAAGCGCGGCGCCCGCGAAGATCGTCAGGCAGGTTCAAATAGTACGGCACGGCCTCCAGCGTATCGGGATCTCGATACACGCCGATATGGGCGACGTGCGCTTGTGGCATCAGCGCATGGAACCCCGGCACGAGTCCGAGACCGGCGCGCAGGATCGGCACGAGCAGGGGGACGCGCGTCAATTTTTGGGCAGGGCACCAGTCCAGCGGCGTGGCCACCGTCGTCTCGGTCGTCTCGAGGTCGGCGGTCGCCGGAAACGCCACGAGCGTGGCGAGCTCGGTGCAGAGCTCCCGGAATTCTTTGTCGGGAGTCGCAGCGTCGCGCAGCCGGCCTAGCTTATCCTGTACGAGCGGGTGCTCGACGAGCGTGAGGTTCGCAAAAGCATGTGGTGTGCCGGATTTCAGTCCGGCCTCAGCATGCGTCACGGCACACCGAACTGGCTGGTCAAGGCGAACGTGCGATTGCGCAGCGCGTCCACTCGCGCGCGGGCCCCGATATCGTCCATCGCCGCGCCGATGATGTCCGCGATCTCGCGCATCTCGGTCTCTTTCATCCCGCGCGTGGTGATCGCCGGCGTGCCGATGCGCACGCCGCTGGCTACTGCGGGCGGATTCTTGTCGAATGGGATCGTGTTCTTGTTGACGGTGATCCCGATCGCATCGAGATACGTCTCGACGTCCTTGCCGGTATGCCCGCGCACCGAGACGTCCACCAGCATCAGATGATTGTCGGTGCCGCCGCTGACGATGCGCAGCCCGTGCGCCACGAGCCCGCTCGCCAGGGCTTGTGCGTTGGCGACGACCTGGCGCGCGTAGACCGCGAACTCGGGCCGCGACGCCTCGGCGAACGCCACCGCTTTGGCAGCGATGATGTGCATCAGCGGGCCGCCCTGAATGCCGGGGAAGATCGTCTTGCTGATGCCTTTGCCGCGCTCGACATCGCACATGATCACGCCGCCGCGCGGCCCGCGCAGCGTCTTGTGGGTCGTCGTCGTGACGTAATCCGCCACGCCGACCGGCGACGGGTGGATCCCTACCGCCACCAAGCCTGCGACGTGGGCGATGTCCGCCAACAACACCGCGCCGACCTCGTGCGCGATGTCGGCGAACGCCTTCCAATCAGGAATGCGCGAGTACGCGCTCCATCCGGTGACGACCATCTTCGGCTTATGCTCTCGCGCGAGCGCGCGGATCTCGTCATAGTCGAACTGCTCGGTCTTGGCGTTGACCCCGTAGGTCATCGCGCGATACAGCTTGCCGCTGAAACTGACCTTGCTGCCATGGGTGAGATGGCCGCCGTGGTCGAGCGCGGCTCCGAGGATCGTGTCGCCGGGCGAAAACGCGGCGAAATACACGCCCATGTTGGCTTGCGCGCCCGAATGCGGCTGCACGTTGGCATACTCCGCTCCGAACAGCTTTTTGACGCGCTCGATGGCCAGCGTTTCGGCGATGTCCACGAACTCGCATCCGCCGTAGTAGCGCCGGCCGGGGTAGCCTTCGGCGTACTTGTTGGTCATCACGGAGCCGGCGGCTTCGCGCACCGCCGCGCTCACGTAGTTCTCCGACGCGATCAGCTCGAGATTGCGGCGCTGGCGTTCTTCCTCTTTGAGTATGGCTTGATAGATCTCGGGGTCGGTGGCGGCTAGGGCCGTCTGCTCGAGCAGTCGCGCGTTCATGCTATACCCGCTCCTTGCCCGCCGGTTCGTAGTCGTTGATCTCGCCGACGCGGCGCGCGTGCCGCCCGCCTTCCGCTTCCGCGTGCAGCCAGACGTCGAGGCATTCTTCGACCATCTCCCAGCCGGTCAGCCGTTCGCCGAAGCAGATGATGTTCGCGTCGTTGTGCTGGCGCGAAAGGCGCGCTGAATACGGCTCGCTGATCGGCACGGCGCGCACGCCCTTGACCTTGTTGGCGGCGATGGCGATGCCCAAACTCGAACCGCACACCAAGACGCCGCGCTCGAACTCGCCGCCGGCGACGGCTTCGCCTACCTTGAAACCGACGAGCGGATAGTCGACCGGGTCCGTTGAGTAGGTGCCGAAATCAACGACTTCGTGACCTAAAGCGCGCAGACGCTCCGCTATTTTGGTCTTGTAAAGGAAGCCGGCGTGATCGCAGCCCACGGCGATGCGAAAGACTTTTTTGGACATGATCCTACGTTGCGTCCGTTCCGCTAACGCGAGGGCGCGCCCTTTGCCGCGCTGTGGCGCTCGCGCACGGCGGCCATCAGCGCCGGCATGCCCTCTTCGATGAGCGCGCGCACGCGCCGGTACTCGCTGGAATTTCGCCCCCACGGGTCCGGGATGTCGCCGAGCGACGTGATGTCTCCAAAGGAGGCGATGCGATCCCGCCGTTCCGGAACCAAGCGCTGCAGCCAGTCGCGTTGCGCTGCGGTCGCCGCGACCACGAAGATCGCGCCCTCGATCATTTCAGGCGTGACTTGGCGCGCGCGGTGGGCGCCGATGTCCAAACCCAGCTCCGCGATGCACGCGAGCGCGCCAGGTTCGGCTGGATCGCCGATGAGTGCGGACGTCCCCGCGCTCGCCACTTCGATATCGAGTCCAACGCGTTGCGCTGCGTCGGCGGCCAGCGCCGTGGCGATCGGGCTTCGGCAAATGTTGCCTTGGCACACGAAGAGCACGAGCGGTCTTTCGGTCTTTGCCATGAGGGGCTCATTTCGCCCGCTCGAAGGGCGTGCACCTACATGCCGCAGAACGCCGGGCAGGTCATGCAGGTTTCGTGCAGTTCGCGTCCATTCGCTCAAGCCTTTCGCGACGGCTCCATGACGCAGCTCGAGTGGATCGACCTGTGCGCCGGCGATCTGCCACTGGACGGGATCGAGCCGTGCGTTTCCCACTTCCCTCGCACTGACGTCGAATATCTCGCTCAGATCAAAAAGCTCTGCGTGGACCGCGCTCTGACGGTCGCCGGTGCCCAGTCCGAAGTCGCGTTCGGGGCGAACGTCGACTCCGACGTCGAGCAAATCAAAGAAGCGCTCGACGTCGCACTCGCCATCGGCGCACCGCTGGTCCGCTTTTCATGCGGCGCTGCTTCCGGGTCTCCCGGCATCGCGTGGCGCGAGCTCATCCGCGGTTTGAAGCACGCGAGCGGCCACGCAAAACTGCGCAATGTCACGCTCGCGCTCGAGCCGACCGGCGGCATGCTCGTCGCGACGCCGGAAGACTGCAAGCGCGCGCTCAAAGAATGCGATTCAGCGTGGTTGCGCTGCGCATTGCCGCTGGGCGCGCTCGCCGCCTCGCCCGGTGAGTGGGCGCCGCTCCTGACCGAAACCGTCCTGCTCGTCGCTTATCTCAACGGCACGCCGCCGCGGGCGCCGGCCGGAGCCCGCGGTTTCGTCACGATTGACGGCGCGAATGGCACGGCTGATGCCTCGGCCGTTCGCGAATTCGTGGCGGCGCTGCAGGCTTAGCGGCGGACCAGCTCCACGCGGCGGTTTTCGGCGCGACCCGCTTCGGTGGCGTTAGACGCCTTTGGGTGGGTGAAGCCGTAACCCGCCGAGGACAGCCGAGCCGCCGCTATGGCATAGCGTGTCACCAAGATACTCCTCACCGCTTCGGCGCGCCGCTTCGAAAGATCGAGATTGTAGGCGGCGCCGCCGACGTTGTCGGTGTGACCCTCGATCGTCAGCTTCCAATCCGCATGCTGTTTGAGTATGTCGGCGATGTCGCGGATGACCGGCTGCGATTCTTTGCGCACCGTCGCGCTGTTGAAATCGAAATGGATGCCGTAGATGGCGATACGCTTGCTCTTCTCGAGCGCGCGCTCGATCTTTTTGGGCGGTGGGTTGGCCACGGTCAGCGTGATGGTCGCTTGCGCCGACTGCCCCTTCGCGTCGATGCCCTTGACCAAAAAAGAGTACGAGCCCGGTCGCGCGTCCGCCGGAACGTCGATCGAGAATGTCAGCGGCTTGGTGTCCCCCTTGAGCTCGACCTGGCTTTTCGAAAGCGTTGTGACCCACGGCGCCTCGGCCGGCGCTTTGGCGACGAGACTGACCGAGCCGGCGTAGCCCTGATTGGCGAGCACCATGAGATCGAATTTCTGCCGAGACGCTGTGCCCGACGCGAGCTGCCTGTTCGTCGATGGCGAGACCAAGAAACTGCTCGAAACCGGCTGCGTGCAGGGCGGGTTGTAAGGCACGGGGTGCGAGAGCTCCAATTTGACGAGCTTCCGGTAGTCGGGAACGCGCCAGTCGTCGACGTCGAATCCATTGTAGATGAGAAGGCCGCGACCGTACGGAGCGAACATCTCCATGAAGCCGTTCACGCCGTTCGAGTTCGTGCCGAATAGATGTCCGCACCAGTGGGAATCCTGCGAAATGACGGTATTCGCGTCGCCCAGCTGATTCCATTGATGTTTCGCATAGGCGCTCGCGTCGATGAAATGCGCACGGTCGCCGCGGTCGCCGCTGCCGAGTTCGCTCGATTCCACGAGGACGAGGTTATTGCCGTGGTTGCCTTTTGCCCCGGGGTTGTTCGTCGTGAACGGGTACGGCATGAAAGCGTAGCCCGATTGCGTACAGCTGTCGGCGTCGCGGATGATGAGTTTGTGCCCGGAGGCGACGAACTCGAGCAGCGCGGATGCTTGGGCTTTCGCGAAGATCGTGCTCCCGTCGCACACGTTGAGCAGGATGACGCTGTCCATCCCCGCTAGTTGCGATGGCTCGAAGAGTCCTACATATTGCGGAATGAAACGAAAGCCAGGGTACGTCTCGGGATCATCGTAGGGCGAAAACGTGGTCGGATCGCCGCCCGGAGCCAGCACCAGCACCGGCTTGCCGTGGCCTTTGGGAGGCGCTGGCGGGTTGCACTTCACGGCGTCGCTGAGGCGCAGCGCCATGTATCCGCTCCCTGCGAGCACGTTGCCTTCGACGTTCAGCGTTCCGGGTCCGAAGGTCATGCGCTCGCCGATGGATTGCCAAAGCACAGTTGCGCCGTCCTGGGTGAGGGCTTGCGTGCCCGAGTAGCCGATCCCGCTTGTGCCAAGGTCGATGCACTCGAGCGCCCGGAACTCGTTCCCGAGCGCGATGACCTTGAGCAGCGAGTGCGAGTCTTTAAAGGCCTTCCAATCGAAGCTTTGCGGCAGCCTGCCCGGCAGTTTCCACATCGCATCGGTCGCCTTCGGCATCTTCGTCCACTGATCGAGCAGCCATGTACCAGCCATCGGCTTCGCCGGCGCGATCGCGTCGAGCACGCCATGCGCCTCGAATTGGTGGAGCGTCGTGCCTGTTGTGCCGCGCTGCTCAAACGAGACTCGCAGCCAACGCGCGTGCGCCGGCGGCTCGACTGGGAAGGTCGTGACGTTGCCCGTGGAATCGATCGTGAACGTGCCGATGTCGCTGTAGCCCGTATCGGCGCCGCTCAACGAACCTTCGACCCTCACCTTCTGCGGGTCGGTCGCCGGTGTGCTGGAAGGCGAAAGGACGAATTGTCCGACGCTCGCCGGCGCCGCCAGCTCGAAGACAAAGATCAGAGTGCCGGTCGCGCCCGGTGCCGACTGCCATTGCTCGTCGTTGAGCAGCGCTGCGGGCGAGTTGTCGGCGGCTGTTGGAGGCCATGCGCGCACGATCGCGCTCTGCGCGAGCAGGTTGGGCACGGGCGTCGGAGTTGGGGTCGGCGAAGGCGTCACGCTTTCAGCCGGCTGCGGCGACTCGCTGGCGCCTTCTCCCGGCGTGGTGGTCGCCGCGACTGTGGCGCTCGGCGTCGCTTGCACTGCTGCCTGCTGCTTCGCGCAGCCGACGATTAGAATCGCCGCAAATACCACCAGAAGCGCCTTTTGCATCGAATCCTTTCCGGGGCTAAAGCCCCGGCACTACATCCGAGCTTCGCTCGGAACGCTACATAACTACATCCGAGCTTCGATCGGAACCCTACATGCCAGCGTGGTTATTGCCGCACGAGTTCGACGCGGCGGTTCAGCGCGCGGCCGGCGTCTGTATTGTTCGTCGCGACCGGGCGTGTCGCGCCGTATCCCGCAGTGGCAAGCCGCGCCGTTGGAATACGATACTGCGCCACCAGTATCGCCTTGACCGCGGCGGCGCGCCGTTTCGACAGGTCGAGATTGTAGGCGTTGCCGCCGACGTTGTCGGTATGACCCTCGATCGTGAGCTTCCATTCCGGGTGATGCGTTAGCGCGTCAGCGATCTCGTGGATCACCGGTCCGGACTCCGGTCGGACCGTGGCGCTGTTGAAGTCGAAGTGGATGCCGTAGATGCGGATGCGCTTGCTCTTGGTCAAAGCGCTCTCGAGCGCCGGCTTGCTGACGAGCAGCACGATGGTCGCGTGCGCGGCTTGATTCTTCGCATCCGTGCCGGTGACGGTGAACATGTAACGGCCGGCTTTGACCTTCGCCGGAACGTCGAGCGACAACACAAACGGCTTGGTATCGCCCTTGAGCTCGACCTCAGTCTTTGAAAGCGCGGTGTGCCACGGCGCATCCGGCGGGGCTGCCGCCGCCAGCGTCACCGTACCCGCATAGCCCTGGTTGGCCAGAACCTCGAGCGGGAACTTCAGCGTCTTGGCAGCGCCGGGCATGAGCTTTTGCTCGACAGACGGCGACACGAGAAATCCGCTGGTGACCAGCTGCGTGCATTTGAAGTCGTATGGAACTTTCTGCTGCAGCTCGAGGCGCACCAATTTTTGGTACTCCGGGACTGAGTTGTCGTCGCGATCGAATCCGTCGTAGATGATCATTCCGCGCCCATACGTCGCGAACATGTGCATGAATCCATTGACGTTGAGCGCGTTCGTTCCGAAGAAGTGTCCGCACCAATGCGGATCCTGCGACGTCACGGTGTTGGCGTCGCCGAGTTGATTGTACAAGCTTTTCGCATACGCGGTCGCGTCGATGAAGTGGGCCGGATCGGTCTTGTCGCTGCCCAGGGTGCTCGACTCGACGAGGATCAGATTCTTGCCGTGCTCTCCGCGCGCGCCCGGGTTTGAGGTCGTAAACGGATACGGCAAGAACGAGTAGCCGGTCTTCGTGCACGCGTCCGAGTCTTGGATGATGAGCTTATGCCCTGCCGCGATAAAATCGTTGAACGAGGCCGATTGCCACTTCGCAAATTCGCTCTCGGCACCGCACACGTCGATCAGGGCGACGGTATCGATGCCGGCCAGTTCCGAGGCTTGGAAGAGCGCGGCGTATCCGGGGATGTAGCGAAAGCCGTTGTAGAGCGGATCGTCGCGCGACGCGAACTCATAAGGCAAGTATTGCCCGGCGTCGGCGTTGGGCGTCAGCACGAGCACTTTCTTGCCGTGTCCGTACGGCTTGCTGGGCGGATTGCAGTTGTTGGCGTCGCTGATGCGCATGGCGATATAGTTGCTGCGGCCGCCGCCGACGAGCACGTTGCCTTCAGGATAGAGAATGCCGGGATTCCGCTCGGTGCGGACGCCGATCGGCACCCACGTGATGTGTGGCCCGTCCTGCGTGGCGCCGATCTCCTCGTAGAAACCGCCCCTTTCGTCACACTCGATACCGCGAAGCTCCGAACCCTTTTGGATGATCTTCCACAAGTAGTGCTGAGCGTTGTTCTTTTTCCAATCGGGTGAGTCCGTGAGCTTGCCGGAGGCAAACATGGGATCGTCGGTGCTCTCCGGATTCCAGAACAGCAACCACGTGCCGGCAAGCGGCTTGTTCGCCAGGTTTGCGTCCGGCGTGCCGTACACCGCGAGTTCTGAGAGGTCTGCTGCCTGTTCGCCGCTCGGCGGCTGGATGGTCGCGCGCAGCCAGCGGGCTTTGGCTCCCGGCGCGATCGACTGCGCCTCCGGCTGGCTATCGGCTTTGATTTGGAACGTGCCGAGGTCGCTGTAGCCGGAGTCTCCTGCGGTGCTCGATCCCTCGAGGTGCAGCGATTCGGTGTTGGGCTCTTGAGGGCTTGGGGGCGGCGTTCCCGATCGCCGGGTCAACTCGATGCGCTCGATGCTCGTCGGCACCGGAAACTCGAACACGAAGGTGAACGGTCCAGATGCGCCGGCGCGCGATTTCCACTCCCAACCCTGCCCGGCGAGGAATCCCGCGGGAGCGTTATCCTTTTCGGTGGGCGGCCACGCGCGCATGATCGCGCCCTGCTCGAACGTGAGCATATTCGGGCTTGGGGTCGGCGTCGGCGAAGGTGTCTCGCTTCCGACGGCTTGCGGCGACGCCGTTTGCGCAGCTGCAGGCGTCATGGTTGGGGCCGCAGCCGCAGTAGGCGTCGCGCTTGATGTCGCCTGCACCGCCTGCTGCTGCTTGGCGCACGCGGCAAGCGCGAGCGCGACGACCAGAGCGGCACAGGCTCTACGCGCTGCAGGCAACGCCTTTAGCCACCCCCACAAACGCCACCGCTACAACCGCCGCTGTAGCCGCCGCAGCCGCCACCACCACCGCCGCCATCACCGCCGCCGTGCCCGCCTTCACCGCCGCCGCCGCCATGATCACCACCGCCGCCATGTGCGCACGCGCCAAAAGCGTGGGTGCCGGTTATCACCGCGGAGCCTCCGAGCTCGCCTATGAGATGTCCGGCGGCCTTGCCGGCGTGTGCCCCCGGCGCGAGCATCGCAGCGACCGTTTCAACGACGGCGACGATGCAGCCGCACGAAACGCCCCCGGAACATTCTGCGAGGGCGATGAACGCGTGCCACGCGACGCTGATGCGCTTGACCAAGACGGCATACTCGGACAGCTCGGTGCCCGCGCCGCCGCTCATCCTGCCGACGGTGCTCCCGCTCTTCGGGTCGATCGCCCACCAGCCAAACCCGTTTCCGCTTGTCATCGCCACCGGCCGCTCGATCGCCACCGCGGCTTGGCCGGCGCGAAGCGTGTCTTGGAGGCTCTCCGCAGTCTGCTGGCCGAGGGCCGGCTTTTGCGCCGCATTGACGTCTGCCGGCGCAAGGACCCATTGATTGATACCCTGCGCATGCGCAGCTTTGAATACGCCCATCGTGCTCGCCGGCTGCTTCGCCGACATAACGACCTGCTCGACCCGCGTATCGAGGATTCCGCGTGCGACGTTGAGACGCGCCGCGGCATGGGCGTCGCCGCCGGCCGTCGCCATGGCGTTCTCCACGATGTCGAAGCTGAGACGATTGACCGTCGAACTCGGTATTTCGAGCCGCACGAAGGCGATGTCCGGCCGGTCTTGATACAGACGGACCTTGCCGGACTGCGTCTCCTCCAGGGCATCCGCGAGGCTTCGGTCGCGCACGAAGTAACTGAGGACGCGGATCGGATACGGTTTGCTCGCGAGCGGGGGGCCGCTCTTGGACTGTTGGTCGGCCGGAGCGATGCCGTCGATGAGTGCTGGTTTCACAGCCGATAGAAACTCTGACGTTTTTTTCGCGACGAACGACTCGTTGAACGATCCCGGCGCCACAAGGCCCTGGTACAGCGTCGCGACGCCACGTGCGAGCGCGTCGTTGCTCATCGCGCTTATGCCGGAACCGCTCCGCCGATCGAACACCCAGCGCCGGTAGGTCTGAGTCGGCCGGCCCGGCGCGCTGGCTTGGATCTCAACTCGAACTTCGGCCAGCTGGGGACCGTCCTTTTGAAGATCGAGAATCGTGCCTTTGAATTCGCGATCGCCGATGCTAATCATCGGCTGGAACGTGGTCACCTGTCCGAGATCCTCAGTCTTGACGTCCTTCTCAGGTAAGATGCTGATCTCAAGCGGTTGGCCGACGAGTTCGACGACCTTTGGCGCGGCCGTCAGCAGCCCTTGATCTTGCAGACTTCCGCCTCGCGAGAACGTCGCGATGACGCTGATCTTCAGCGCCTGGTACACATCATCGGGAAGGGCGGGCGCTGAGAACGACGGGTCCGCTTTGCCGAGATGCTGTCCGGGCTGAAGCGATGGCGCAGAAGGATCGAGGTCGGCCCAGGAGCCGTTTTGGCTGACCTGCACCCAGTAATGCGGTCGAAGCGCGGCTGCCCACTCCGCGGAGGAGGCCGACGCGACGTCGATGCTGCGGCGCGAAAGGATGTCGAGAAGCTTGTCCGCCTGCTTTTGACCCCACGCGACGCCGTCGGTGATATTCCGTTGATACACCGGCTCGAATTTTTGGTGCCACTCGGCGATGTCAGCGCTGCTGATCCCCAGTTGCGCGACAATCGTGTCGGGCAGCGTTATGGGTTCGACCGTTGGCGCCGGAGCGGTCACGAGGCCGGCCAGCGTGGCGGCCTCCGCATCGGTCAGCGTGCTGCGCGCGAACCGTACCTGCATGCCTTTGCGCTGGAGCAGCGCTGCAAGCAGTGACGCCTTGTCCGTCGGATTCGCCGCGCGTCCTAAGATCGCGCCGAGCGCCCCGCGCATCGCTCCCGGATAGATGTCGAGGCGGATCTTATCGCGCACCCACTGGTCGATGAGGTTCGCGTCGCTGGGCAGCGTGTCGGCGAGCGCCGAGACGCTGAAGTCCGATTTGGGCACGTTGTCGGCGATGAGCTTGTAGCGCTCGATTGTTTGATTGATCACCTGCCTCGGCGTGGTCTGACCGTTCGAATTGAGGATGTCCGCGGCGCAGCCGGCCGCGCCCCCCACATTGCGGAAACAGCCGGCGCCGCCCGAGTCAGCGGCGGACGTGGGGCTTGAGCTGGCGGCGGACCCACCCAAGATGTTGCCAAGTCCGCCCGGTGATGGTGAGGCGGCAGCTTGTGAAGTGTTCTGCGCCGTTTTCTGCGCGCAGCCCGAAAGTATGATGTTCGCGCAGAACACCGCTGCCGTAGCAAGCGACAAGAAACGTTTCGAAGCCTGAAGTGTCATAGCGTAGAAAACCTGCCCCCTCCATGAATCAGCGATGTAGCGTTCCGAGCGAAGCTCGGATTCGTAGCACGGCGTGAAAGGTCCCGCGAGGTTATTGCCGCACGAGTTCCACGCGGCGATTCAGCGCGCGGCCGGCGTCAGTGCTGTTCGTGGCGACCGGGCGCGTCGCGCCGTACCCGGCCGTCGTGAGGTGAGTGGAGGATATCTTGTATTGCGTCACCAGGATCGTCTTGACCGCGGCCGCGCGGCGCTTGGACAGGTCCAGATTGTAGGCATCGCCGCCGACGTTGTCGGTGTGGCCTTCGATCGTCAATCTCCACTCCGGATGGTGGTTCAGCGCGTCGGCGATCTCATGGATCACTGGCCCGGACTCGGGCCTCACCGTGGCGCTGTTGAAGTCGAAGTGGATGCCGTAGATGCGGATGCGCTTGCTCTTGGTCAGCGCGCTTTCGAGCGCCGGCTTCTTGACGTTCAGCGTGATGGTCGCCTTGGCCGTCTGGTTCTTCGCATCGGTGCCCACGACCCTGAATTCGTACCGCCCGGGCTTGGCCTTGGCCGGGATATCCAGCGAGAACACCAGCGCTTTAGTATCGCCCTTGAGTTCGACCTGAGTCTTTGAAAGCGCCGTCCGCCACGGTGCGTCGGCCGGCGCGGCCGCGGCAAGCGACAGCGTCCCCGCGTAGCCCTGATTGGCGTACACGTTCAGGGGGAACCTGAGTGTCTTCGCGACGCCGGGCATGAGGGTCCGTTCCACGGATGGCGAGATGAGGAAGCTGGTGGACACGAGCTGCGTGCACTTGAAATCGTACGGCACTCTCTGCTGCAGCTCCAAGAGCAAGAGCTTCTGATGCGCGGGGACGCCCGAATCATCCTTATCAAGCCCGTCGAAGATGATGAGTCCGCGCCCGTATGCCGCGAACATATGCATGAAGCCGTTCACATTGAGCGCGTTGGTGCCGAAAAGATGGCCGCACCAGTGAGGATCCTGCGACACGACGGTATTGGCGTCGCCGAGGTCCTGGTTCTGCGCCTTCGCGTACGCGGCGGTATCGACGAAGTGCGCCGGATCGCTCTTGTCGCTGCCAAGCTCGCTCGACTCGACGAGGTCGAGGTGCTCGCCGTGCGCGCCGCGCGCGCCCGGATTCGACGTCGTGAACGGATACGGTAAGAACGAGTAGCCGGTCTTCGTACATGTGTCCGAGTCGTGGATGATGAGTTTGTGACCTGCTGCGACGAACGGTCCGAACGCATCCGATTGCCACTTCGCGAATTCGTTGTCCCCTCCGCACACCCACAGCAGCTCGAGCGTGTCGATGCCCTTCAGCTGCGCCGGTTGGAAGAGCGTCGCATACGCCGGTATGAATTCGAACGGGCCGAACGCCGGATCGTTGTACTGCGCTCTTTGGTATGGATAATAGTTCCAGGGATCCCCGGCCGGGTTGAGCAGCAAGACTTTTCTGTCGTGGCCGACCGGTTTAGGCGGGGGTTTGCAGGCGTTCGCGTCGCTGACCCGCATCGCGATGTACCTGCCGCCGGAGCCGCCCCCCACCACGATGTTGCCTTCCGGATAGAGAATGCCCGGTGGACGATCCTTGCGCACGCCGATCGGCACCCAGTTGACGCGCGCGCCGTCTTGTGAAGCGCCGATCTCCTCGTAGAAGTCGCCCCGTTCGCCGCACTCGATGCCCCGAAGCTCGGCGCCCTTTTGTATGATCTTCCAGAGATAGTGCCCCGAGGCGAACTTCTTCCAATCCGGCGCGTCCGGTAGTTTGCCGGAAGCGAAGAGCGCATCGTTTGCGGTCGCCGGGTCCCCTATCAAGAACCACGTGCCCGCGAGCGGCTTGTTCGCCGGGTTGGCGTCCGGCGTGCCGAACACGGCGAGCTCCTCAAGGTCCGCGAGCGGCGTTCCGCTCGCCGGCGTAAGGGTCACGCGCAGCCATCTTGCTTTACCCGTCGCCGTCACGGGAAATTTCTGCGGGCCGCCGCCCGCTTTGACTTGATACGTACCCATGTCGCTATAACCGGAGTCGGCCGCAACCGTCGATCCTTCCAGGCGCACCGCTTCAGCATCGGGTTCCTGGCCGCTCGGAGGCGGCGTTCCGCTGGCTCGCGACATCTCGAGCGACGTTATACTCGTCGGCACAGGAAACTCGAACACGAACGTGTAGGGCCCCGCAGCTCCAGGGCGCGACTTCCATCCCCAGCCGGCACCGATGAGCAATACCGCAGGTGCGATGTCCTTGCCGGTGGGCGGCCACGAGCGCACGATCGCCCCTTGTTCGAAGGTGAGCAGGTTTGGCGCAGGGGTGGGCGAGGGCGTCGGGCTTGGAGATGGAGTCGGCGAAGGCGTCTGGGCACCCGCTGGTTGCGGCGACGCCGCTCCAGGTACCGCGGTTGCAGCTTCGGTTGCTGTCGGCGTCGCTTGCACAGCCGCCGGCTGTTGTTTCGCGCACGACGCGAGCGTAAGCACCATCGCGAAGACAGCGCTTACGTTGCGAATCGCAATCATTGCTCTAGCCGCCGCAAATTGGCGCGCCGCCGCCGCACATGCCACCGCTTGAACCGCCGCAGCCACCGCCACCGCCGCCAGCGCCGCCACCGCCCTCGCCGCCGCCTTCACCGCCGCCGTGTCCACCGCTTGATGAACAGATGCCCATGTCGTGCGTCGCGCCCATTCCGGTCGCTACTGTCGCCTCAGCGATCGAATGGCCGGCTGCGTGCGCGCTTCCCCATCCAAGGCCCCCCAAGAAAGCAGCGGCGGCAAGTTCGATTGCGGCTAGCACGCATCCGCACGACACGCCCTCCGAGCATTCCACGAGAGCGATCCAGGCGTGGTACGCGATATTCATGACGGTTAGAATTTTTCCGTACTCGACCATCGAAGGCCCGAACCCGCCGCTCATGCGGCCGACGGTGCTTCCGGTCTTCAGGTCGACGGCCCACCAACCGAACTGGGTCCCGCCCGCGAGGGCGACCGGCCGCTCCACCGCCACGGCCGCTTGGCCCGCGCGCAGCGTGTCCTGCAAGCTCTCCGCGGTCTGCCGGCCCAAGGCGGGTTTTTGTGCCGCGGCGACGTCCGCCGGTGCGAGCACCCACGGACTGATGCCTTGTTGGTGGGCCGCCTTGAATACGCCCACGGTGGGCATCGGCCCCTTCGCGTTCATCACGATCTGCTCGATGCGCGTGTCGAGGATGCCACGCGCGACGTTCAGACGTGCGGCGACGTGCGCGTCGCCGACCGCCGCCATCCCGTTCTCCATGATGTCGAAACTCAGCGCCACGTTGGAACCGGCGGTGTTCCCCATGCTCATGCGCACCAAGGCCAAGTTCGGGCGGTCGGCATACAACCGCGTCGTGCCGTTTTGCGTCTGCTCGAGGGCGTCCGCCACTGCGCGGTCGCGCGCGAAGTACGCGAGCGCGTAGATGGGATAGGGCTTCGCGTTCAAGGGCAAACCGCTCTTAGACTTTTGATCCGCCGGTGAAATAATGTCGAGCAGCGCCGGCTTCACGGCCTGAAAGTAGTCGGCGGTTCGCGCAGCGACGAACGAATCGTTGAAGCTGCCCGTCGCGGCGAGCCCACGGTAGATGGTGGCGACGTTGCGCGCCAACGCTTCGGCGCTCATGGAAGTCAGACCGGATCCGCTGCGACGATCGAGCACCCAGCGCCGATAAGAGACCGACGGACGGCCGGGCGCGCTCACTTGAAGCTCGATGCGAACCTCGGCAAGAGCCGGCCCGTCTTTTTGCAGGTCGAGAACGGTGCCTTTGAAATCGCGGTCGCCGATGCTGAAGACCGGCTGGAAGGTCGTGGCTTGGCCTATCGTCTCGGGTTTCGTGTCGTGATCCGGCATCATGTCGATCTCAACCGGCTGACCGACCAGCTCAACGACCTTTGGCGAGCTGGTGAGAAGCGTCTGATCCTGCAAGACACCGCCGCGTAAGTACGTCGCGATCACCTTCACGTTGAGAGTCTGATATGCGTCGTCTGGCAGCGCATCCGCTGAGAACGAGCCGTCGATGGTTCCGAGGTGTTGGCCCGGCTGGAGCGACGGCGCCGAAGGATCGAGGTCGATCCACTTGCTGTTCTGACTGACCTGAACCCAGTAGTGCTGGCGCAGCGCGTTCGGCCATTCGGCGGCCGACGCCGATGCGACGTCGACGCTGCGGCGCGACAACAAGTCGATCAACCGTCCGGCTTGAGTCTGCCCGTACTGCACCCCGGCCGCGACCTTGGCAGCTTCGGTGGCGTGCCGGTCGCGGGCTGCGCCGAGGTCCGCGTCGTTGAGGTTCAGTTGTTTGAGCACATCATCGGAGAATGTTGATTGCTCCTGCGGCGCCGGCGCCATCACGAGATTTTGCAGCGTGGTGATCTCGCTGTCGCTGAGATTGCCGCGGGCAAAGCGGACTTGCATACCTTTGCGCTGGAGAAGCGCGGCGAGCAACGATGCCTTGTCGGTGGGATTGGCCGCGCGGCTGAGGATTGCGCCTAGCGCCCCGCGCATCGCGCCAGGATAGATGTCGAGGCGGATCTGATCGCGCACGTATTGGTCGATGAGATTCGCGTCGCTCGGCAGCGTGTCGGCGAGGCCGCCGACACTGATGTCCGCCTTGGGGACGTTGTCCGCGATCGTCCGCATGCGTCTAACGAAATTGTTGATGGCCATGCGCGGCGTCATCGCGCCGCCCGATTTGAAGATGTCGTTGACGTCGGCGCCGGCAGCCGCGGCGTTTTGGCCCGCATCACCGCCGCCCACATTTCCAGACTCGGCGGAGGACGTGGGGCTTGCGTTAGCGGGTGGACGGCCGAAAATGCCGCCGAGCCCGCCGGGCGATGGTGAGGCGGCGCTTTGTGAAGTATTCTGCGCCGTCTTCTGCGAGCAGCCGGCCAAGACGATGTTGGCCACCATCGCGGCGATAGTCACAAGTGAGAAGAAACGGCTGGCCGCCTGCGGTCTCATAATCTTGAAAACCCCCGTCACAAGGGAGATGATAGCAGGTGGGCGTCCGATTCGGCGCCGCCGCGGCGGAGCCTCGCACACAGCGAACGGCCCGCCGCGTTGCCGCGTCGGGCCGTTTTTGCCTACCCCAAAGTGCCGATACCCGCCAGGGACTTGAACCTGCGCTTGCAGGTGGGTGCTCACCCGCTCCGATACAGGCTTCCCTCTACGGGGAGGGCTTGCTCAAGGCGGAGCGGAGATCGGCTCCCTATGTGATGATGTTGACTCAATCACAAAGCGGGCTCTCGAACACCGCAGGGAGAGCGCGCGCGATCGCTCGCGCGACGCCATTACGTTATCATGGGAATTTGACGGGCACAAGTCTTGACTTTTGGCCGGCGGCCTGCCCACAAACGGATGTTCCCGCCTTTCTCAGGATGACAAGAATCACGGTTGGGGGCCCCGCGGAGCGGGTATAATGCTAGCGAACTCGTTTTGCCAAGGAGGCTACAATGGATACTGCGCTCGTCATCGTGCTCCTAGTGCTCATCTTCCTCGTCGTCACGGGGCACTTGAAGCTCTAGGCGCGCGATTCAGGTAGCAAGCGGGCGGCCGCCTCCGGGCGGCTGCCTTTTTATTGGCCCGATTCGCGCGAACAATGTCGCCAGAGGGCGCGTCCGTGGCGCACCGAATCGCCCGCCATGGTCGACCACTATCTTGCCGAATACGGCACCTATCACACCGACCGCCGCAACCTCATCTGCCACGAGATCGGCATTCCGCTGATCGTGCTGTCGATCTTCGCGTTGCTCGAGTTGGTCCGTTTCGGCCCGATCGATCTTGCGATGGTAGCCGGCGTCGCGGTCATCAGCTTCTATCTGACGCTCGACCTCAAACTCGGACTTGTCGCCCTTGTCGCCTTCGCGCTCTTGTACGTGATCGGCCGCTTCGTCTGGTGGCCCGTCGCGATCGCCCTTTTCGTGGTGGGGTGGATCTTCCAATTCGTCGGACATCATCACGAAGGACGCAGTCCTGCATTCCTGACCAACCTCGTCCATCTGCTCGTCGGACCGCTCTGGATCGTCTCGCTCGCCGTTCGCCGGACCAAGACGTAGAGCGCCCGTGCGGCTGCAGTGCGAGCCGATCGAGATGCGCCTGCGGCATCGCTTCACCATCGCGCGCGGTTCCGAAGACGTCTCGCGCTCGCTGATCGTGCATCTTTTCGCGGAGGGGCTCGAGGGTTTGGGCGAGGTGACCCCGTCCGGCAGATACGATGAAAGCGTGGAACTCATCGAGCGCCAGATGCGCGAGGTCACGCTTGAGGGCGCGAACCTGCTCGACGTCGAGGAAACGCTGTCGCGCGTGCCGCAGGAGCGACGCGGCGCCATGTGCGCACTCGACATCGCCTTGCACGATTTGGCCGGAAAACGCCTCGGCGTGCCGCTCTACGAGTTGTTCGGGCTTGACCCGTCCGCGGCGAAACCGACGTCCTTCACGATCGGCATCGCCGACATCGAGACGACGCTGGCGAAAGTTCGCGAAGCCGCGCACATGCCTATCCTCAAAGTCAAACTTGGCGGCGGGCGCGAGATCGAGACCGTGGAGGCCATTCGCGCCGAATTTACGGGCACGATCCGCGTCGACGCCAACGAAGGATGGCCTCCCGAAGAAGCCGTCAGACTCTTGAAAGAGCTCAAGCGCTTCGACCTCGAGTTTTGCGAGCAGCCCGTGCCCGCCGGACATCCTGAACACTTGCGTTACGTGAAGGAGCGCTCGCCCATTCCCATCTTCACCGACGAGGACTCGCGCACGCCCGAGGACGTGAGCGCGCTCGCCGGCTGCGTGGACGGCATCAATGTGAAGCTGGTCAAGTGCGGCGGCATGCGCGAGGGCGCGCGCATGATCCGCGCGGCCCACGCCCTGGGCATGAAAGTGATGATCGGGTGCATGATCGAGTCGTCCGTGCTCTCGGCGGCTGGCGCGCATCTGACGCCGATGGCGGAATATGCCGACATCGACGGACCGCTGTTGGTCGCCGACGATCCGTTCGAAGGTCTGGAATATCGCGGCGCGCAGTTATGTCTGTCGACGGCGCCCGGCCTGGGGGTCCGGAGGCGCGCGGCGGCGTAAAACGCCCCATGCCGACTGCGCCGCGGCGCTACGCCATCATCACCGACGGTTTTCTCACGGATCGGCGCGCCAAAACGGCGCACGGCGTGATGCAATATGGCCGCGACAAAGTCGTCGCGGTGATCGATTCCGGGTACGCGGGCAAGACGATGCGCGAGGTCATGCCGCGTTTGGGCTGCGACGCGCCCGTCATCGCGTCGATGCGCGAGGCGCTCGCGCTCCGGCCGACCTCGCTGCTGTTGGGCGTCGCCAATCAAGGCGGCTTCATCCCGCCGAGCTTCCGCGAACACATCCTAGTGGCGATCGACGCGGGTCTCGAGATCGTCAGCGGACTGCATGAGCTGTTGCGCGACGATGCGGAATTCGTCGAACGCGCTAAGGCGAGCGGGGCGCGGTTATGGGATGTGCGCGTGCCGCCGCCGGACATCCCGTTGTACTCGGGCGCAGCGGCGCGCGTGCCGCAAGTCGTCGTTCTGGCGGTCGGCACGGATTGCGCGATCGGCAAGAAGACCGTCATGATCGAGCTCGATCGGGCGGCACGCGAAGCGGGCGAGCGGAGCGAATTCGTCGCTACCGGCCAGACAGGCATTCTCATCGCGGGCAAGGGGATCGCCGTCGACCGCGTGATTTCGGACTTCATAACCGGAGCTGCTGAACAACTGCTGCTCGGCGTTTCAGCTGAGGCCGACTATGCGCTCGTTGAAGGGCAAGGCAGCATCGCGCATCCCGCCTACGCTCCGGTGACGCACGGCCTCTTGTTCGGCTGCTCGCCGGACGTGCTCGTGATGTGCGCGCAGGCCGGACGGCGCGATATCGAGGAGTACGGCGTGCCGCTCCCGCCGTTGCCCGAATTCATCGCGTTGCACGAAGCGCTGCTCCGGCTGGTCAAGCCGGCGCGGGTCGCGGCGGTGGCGCTCAACACGATGGATCTGGACGATGCTGCCGCGCGCGCGGCCATCACCGCCGTTGAAGCGCAGACCGGGCTGCCGGTCGACGACGTCGTGCGCTTCGGCGGCGCGAAGTTGTGGCGCGCGGTGCGTGCCGCCGCCGCTGAGACGGCGAAGGCGAAAGAGAACGTCCGGGCGTGAGATACGCGGCGTTTCTGTCGATTCTGATCGCGCTGGTCGCGTGTTCCAAAGTCTCCGAGGCGCCGACGCGCGGGGCGGGCAATCCGTGGACCATTCACGGCGTCGTGCGCTTTGCCGAGTCGGAAGAGCCGAACACGCTTGTGCGCATGTTCTCCAACCAGGCGTCGGCGGACGACGTCACCGCATTGCTTTTCGAACCGTTCTTCCGCTTTGACGATCGCGGCCGGCCGGTGCCCAGCCTCGCGACGATTTTCCCGTCCCCGCAAAACGGGTTGATCAGCAAAGACGGATTGCGCGTCACGTTCAAGCTGCGCAAGGAGGTCCTGTGGTCGGACGGCGTGCCGGTCACCGCGAAGGACGTCATCTTCACGTGGCGCGCGATCATGGGCGGCAATAATCCGGTGGTGCGTACGGCCGGCTTCGACAAGATCAAAGACATCGTCGCCGACGACGAACATCAAGTGACAATCGTGCTGAAAGAGCCGTTCAGTCCCGCCGTGTACCTGTTCTCCGAGGGCGACTTCCCGCCGCTGCCCGCGCATCTGCTGAGCCGCTACAAGACGCTGCACAACATCGCGTACGACGCCGCGCCGATAGGCGACGGTCCGTTCGTGCTGCAGCATTGGGAACACGGTTCGGAATTGGTGTTCGCTCCCAACGCGCGCTACTGGCGCGGCAAACCGAGACTGGATCAGATCATCATCAAGGTCGTGCCCAACACGAATACGGTCGTCCAGCTGCTGCGCACGCACGAGCTCGACGTCGTCGACGGCGTCGCCAAACCGCAAGTGCACGATCTAGACGCCATCGACGGCATCCGCGTCACCAAGCACATGATCGCCAACTACCGCCATCTCGACTTCAATTGCAAGAGCCCGCTTCTCTCGGACGTCGCGCTGCGGCGCGCGATCGCTCAGGCGATCGACGTCGATCGCATCATCAAAGCGGTGTACGGCGGCTACGCGATTCGAGCCGTGACCGACATCCCGCCCTTTTCCTGGGCTGCCAACGCGCTCGAGCCGCCGGCGCACGATCCGAGCGCGGCGCGGACAACGCTGGACAAGGCCGGCTGGTCGCCGGATCAGGACGGCGTGCGCGTGAAGAACGGTCAACGGCTCGCGCTGACGATCTCGACCGCCGCTGATAATCGCGCGGGCGCCGCGGCAGAAGCGCTGATCGCGCAGGAGCTCAAAGACGTCGGGATCGACTTGACGATCAAAAATTACGCCGGCGCGGTCCTGTTCGCTGAAAACGGGCCGCTGTATGGCGGCAAGTACGATATGGCGTGGATCGTCAACACCGAAGGCACCGATCCCGATAACCTCGCGCTCTGGGGATGTGCCTACTGGCCGCCGCACGGCGGCAACACGAACTTCTACTGCAACCGGCGCGTGGATGCGTATTTGGCCGACGCGCAGCACGTCTTCGATCAGGCGGCGCGACGGCGCGACTACGAGGCGGCCTGGCGCATCATGCTGCAAGAGGTTCCGGCGGTCATAATCTATTGGGATAACAGCGTCGTGGCGGCGAACAGCGATCTCCGCGGCTACAAGCCGTCGCCGGTCATCACCGATTTCTGGAACGCTTGGGAATGGGAAATCTAGCGCGTGCGTGCAGCCTTGTTGCGCTTTGCGCGGTCGTGAGCTCCGCGGGCGGACCCGCGCGCGCGGGCGGCGATGCTAACGACCGCGTTTGGGTCGAGCGTTTCCAACCGGCCGCATCGACCGACATCGAAGGCGATCCCCAGATGGTGCCCGGCGGTTTCACCGTCGCGATCGCTTCGTGGAACGCGATCACGCCGCGCGGCAGCTCGCTCGAACTGACGCTGCGCGCTCGCGTCGGCGGGCGCTGGACGCGCTGGTACGTCATGGGTCTGTGGAGTTCAAACCGTCTCGCCGGCAAGCGCCGTTCGTTGGCCGGGCAGCAGGACACCGAGGGCAAAGTCGACACCGACACGCTGACGCTGCGCGCGCCCGCTGACGCTTTCCAGATCGGCGTGAATCTGCAGGACTCCGCGGATGGCAGATCGCCGAGCATCGACTTGCTCGCGGTCGCGACCTCGCTCGGCGTACCGCCCGGCGCTCGCGCCGACATCCAAAAGTTCGCTTGGGGGACCGATCTTCACGTGCCCGAGCGCACGCAGCGCGTGCCTGCTTCTCCCGATGCCGTCGGAGGCGGCGGCGACGCGTGGTGCAGCCCTGCAAGCGTGTCGATGGTGATGGCGTATTGGGCGCGCGATGCCGCACACCCGGAGTGGGATGTCGACGTGCCCGCCGCAGCCGACGGCACCTACGATCCGGTGTATGACGGAACCGGCAATTGGCCGTTCAATGTCGCGTTCGCCGCGGAGCACGGGCTGGGCGGCTACGTCAGGCAATACTCCAACCTGGCGGACCTCGAGCAGCTCATCGCGCGCGCGATTCCGGTCATCGCGAGCCTCTCGGCGAAGTCCGGCGAATTGCAGGGCGCTCCGTACGACAAGACGGACGGCCACTTGCTGGTGGTCCGCGGATTCACGAGCGCGGGCGACGTCATCGTCAATGATCCGTATGCCGCGCCCGGGGAGATCCGCCGCATCTACAAGCGCGATCAATTCGCGCACGTGTGGCTCGACGGTTCCGGCGGCACCGTGTATCTGATCGCGCCGCCCAAGACGATTTGGGAGATCACGAACTGACGGCCGTCTTTTAATGGGCGGGCTACTTCGCCTCGAGGTCGACCTCGATCGCGATCCGCCTTTTCGCGCGCCGGCGAGCATCTTCGCGCCTGGCGACAAGACCCGCACCAAAGAGCACGCCGGCTAAGAAAGCGCAGCCAAGCCCGATGTACGCTGCGCCGGCGTCGACGACCGGCGCGCTCGAAGGGGACGGCGCGGGCACCGGCGGTAGGAGCGTGGGTTGCGGCCCCGCCGTACGTCGCGGAGCCGACGACGCGGAGTGCGGCTTTACCGAGCCGGGCGGCGTCGTCGCCGGAGCGGGGGACGGCCGCGGAGTCGGTGATGGACTCGGCGTGGGTGTCGGCGTCGGCGAAGGGCTGGGCGTCGGCGTCGGCGTCGGTTTTGGCGCGGGGGTTGGGGTCGCCGTCGGCGGCGGTGAGGCGAGCGCGATCTGAAAACACTCGATGTTGAAAGAGCGCTCGAGGCACCGTGCGACGCCGAGCACTCTAGGATCTCCTCGGCCCACACCGAGGTTCGGCTGTTGGTCCAAGCAGGCCGAGACGGCGCGCTGGTAGGCCACGTCTTGCAGCCCTTGCGACATACCGCGCAGTAATTCGCGCTGCTGTGACGGCAGCGCGTCATTGACGCAGGTGATGAACTGCTGCGCCCCTGCGGTCTGCGCGGACGCGATGCGACGTTCGTGGAGTTGACCTGCGACAAGCGCGCCGGCCAACGCCAGCATCGCCGCGGCCCGTCTCATTTGACGAGGCGCACTTGTCCGCTGACCTGCACGACGTCCGGAATCGCACCGCCTGCAGCGCCCGCAGCCGCCGCTTGCGGCGCGGCGGCGTGCCCCCCGAGGGTTTGCAGCAGGCTGAGGTTGTCAGAGCCGATCGCGATCACAGCGCCAGTGACGAGCGAATCGAGACCGCCGCCCTCAGGCACGAGATGCAGCGCCCACAACACGCCATGGCGTGAAAACCACGCGAACAGCGCGCCTGCCGCGAACGCGATGCCCATCTGCAGCAGTTGACGCTTGTTCTCCCGCCACGCGCTTCCCAGCGCGTGCACGTGGAACAGCCAATTGATCATGAGCACCATGAGCAGCAGCAGGACGAAATAAGAAATGCCGTCCGCATTGACCATGTTCTACACCTCCGGGAGCCAAGCAGTGATGATCTCTAACGATTTCTCCTAGATAACCCCGGTCGTCTGGCCGAGGCCGCGGTTCGCCACGGCCAGCGTGATGACCAAGCCGGGCAGCATCTCGCAAAATGCGTCGTTGATGCGCGAGATGCGCGCGCGATCGTCGGATGTCACTTCCGAGCGCAGCAACAGCTCGTCGGAGAGGTTCAAGCGATACGGCAGCGCGCGAGCAGCCTCGACGCCCGCTTCGTCCACTTCGCGCAGCAGGGCCGCGTAGCGCGGCGCGTTCAAGCTGGCCTTGCAGTCCTTCCACCATATCTCGAGCCAGTCCGGGAACGCGGCGATCGCGCGGTATTCGCTGGGCATCAGCGAGAGCCCGAGGCTCGACTTGATGTCCTCGAGAACCGTCCGGATGCGAGGCGGGGCATCGCGCTCGTCGACCAGGCTGAGTCTCAGACCCCGATGATCGCGCGAGAGCCGGTCTTTGTCGCCGCCGTGCTGCGGCCCGCTTATGCCGCCTCCGCCGATTTGGGTTCCACCCAGCGCCAGACGCACGGCGTGCGCGATCGCGAGCAGCTTGCAGTCCAGGTCGTTGAACATGCTGGAGATCTCGCGCATGCGAAGCATGTCCGCTTCGCTGACGTTCCGCTCGCGCAGGGCCGCTCCGTGATCGTCGCCCGGCCACGCCGAAACCACCCGCGCGGCGAGCCCGCTGATCCTGCGCGACTGCTCGATGAAGCTCGCGGCGAGCACGTTGGGCCGAAAGCGGCGCCATGCGTAATCCAAAAAGCGCGGCACCGTCGCCCACGCCTGGAATATCTGGCTCACCAGCGGCACCCGCAACGTGGCTTTGATGTCGCGAAAGGCCTCGCGAACGCGTTCGTCTGAGGCGTCGGACTCGCGGACAAGCGGGATCGTCAACATCGCAGCCACCTTTTCAGTTCGACTTGCCGGGGGGCAGGTCCACCTTGATGCGCAGCTCTCGCAGCTGCTGCGCGTCCACGGCCGACGGCGCGTCGATCATCACGTCTTGGAAGCGCTGGTTCTTCGGGAAGGCGATGACCTCGCGGATGGAATCGGCGCCGACCATCATGGCGATGATCCGATCGATGCCGAGCGCCATGCCGCCGTGCGGCGGCGCGCCGTACGCGAACGCTTCGAGCAAGAAGCCGAAGCGCGCTTGCACTTCCTCTTCGGAATAGCCGAGCAACGCGAACACTTTGCGCTGCACCTCGGGGTTGTGGATGCGAATAGAACCGCTGCCAAGTTCGGAGCCGTTGAGCACGAGGTCGTAGTGCTGGGCGCGCAGGCAGAGCGGATCACCGTCGAGCGACTCCTGGCCTGGCGCTGGCGCGGTGAACGGATGGTGCATGGGACCGATCGCACCGGTCTGCGGATCTTTTTCGAAAAGCGGGAAGTCGAGCACCCAGCAGAACTCGAAGCGTTTGGGGTCGCGCAGACCTTTTGCCGAGCCGAGGTGCAGGCGCAACTTTCCGGCGACGGCGCGTGCGGCCTCGAGCTCGTCCGCTACCATGAACACGGCATCGCCGTCTTCGACTTTTCCGAGCGCGCGCACGCTGCCCAGCATCCGGTCGTCGAGCGCCGCTTTGGGCAGCGACGATTTGATGCCATCCGCGCCGAGGGTCAACCACGCCAGTCCCTTGGCTCCGAACTCGAGCGCGTTCTGCGAGAGCGCGTCGAACTCTCGGCGCGAGCGCGCTGCGCCGCCGGGATCCACCAAACCGATGATCTTCTTGCCTGCCGCGAGCGCCGCTGCGAACACCTTGAACTCGGTGCCCTCGAATGCCGGGCTGAGGTCGTGCAGCGGCATGTCGAAGCGCAGGTCCGGCTTGTCGGTCCCGTACTTCGACATCGCTTCTCCGAATGTGAGGCGGCGGAACGGGGGCGCGAGGCGCACGCCTAACCCGACCTCGAACATCGCTCGCATCGAGCCTTCCATCACCGCGATGACGTCTTCTTGGGTGGGAAACGTCATCTCGACGTCGATCTGCGAGAACTCCGGTTGGCGATCCGCGCGCGTGTCCTCGTCTCGGAAGCAGCGCGCCATCTGGAAATAGCGCTGGAAGCCTGCCACCATCAGCAGCTGTTTGAAGAGCTGCGGCGATTGAGGCAGCGCATAGAATTGCCCGGGGTGCAAGCGGCTCGGCACGAGGAAGTCGCGCGCGCCTTCCGGCGTGCGCTTGATCAGCATCGGCGTTTCGATCTCAAGGAAGCCCAAACCGTCCAGATAGTCGCGGCATGCCTTGAGCGCGCGGTGGCGCAGCGCGATGTTGCGCTGCATGGCCGGCCGGCGCAGGTCGATGTAGCGGTATTTCAGCCGCAGATTCTCATCGATATCCTCCTCGCCGTGCACCGGAAAAGGAGGGGTGAGGGAGCGGTTGAGCACCTCGATGGCGCTCGCGCCGATCTCGATCTCGCCGGTGGTCAGCTTCGCGTTCTCCGTGCCGGGCGGCCGGCGCCGGACCGTGCCGCGCACCGCCACGACGTCCTCGGAACGCAGCGACGACGCCACGTCGGCCGATGCGCGATCCACGCGCGGATCGAACACGCACTGCGTCACGCCGAAGCGGTCGCGCAGATCGACGAAGATCAGCCCTCCGTGATCGCGCGAGCTGGAGACCCAGCCCCGCAGCTCGACGCCGGCGCCCTCGTCCTTCGAGGTCAGCTCGCCGCAGGTCTTGCGAGAAAATGCCGTCACGATTGCCGTGCTCCGTCGGAGTCGCGCAGCGCGCGCTTGACGCCGTTCAAATAGTGATACTGAAACACGATCTGGCGCGCGATGTACGGCCATGTGTTCTTGCGAGGCACCTCTTGCGAACCCCCCGCGCGTTCGATCGCGCGGCGCACCGGTCCGGCGGCGTGCAGCACGGAATGCAGCGCCAGCGACACCGGGGTCATGCCGAGGTTGGCCATCACCGCGATGTCGCGATGCTTGCGAAGAAAGCGCACGGCCGAAACGCCGGCCAGCTCCATGCGCCCTTTTTGCTCCTCGTATCCGACGGGATGCCAATGGTAATTGGCCGCGCGCGCGTCGTACAGCACCTGGACGCCGCTTTTCTGCAGGCGGTAACCAAGCTCGAGATCCTCATGTCCGTAGCCCGTGAACGCCTCATCGAAGCTCCCGACCGCGAGAAGATCATCGCGTCGCGCCGAGGCGTTGCCGGTGAGGAAATAAAGCCACGACAGGCGCCGGCGTTTCTTGGGGTGGAGCGGCCGGCGCGCGGCGGGCTCGTCGCGCTGACGGCGGTAGTCCTCAAGCGTCCGGACAAGATACTCGCAGCCGATGATCGCGACGCGCTGCGTTCCGGCAAGATGATGATCGTCGACGTGCATTTCGAGCAAGCTGGGCGACGCGATGATGTCGGCATCCGTGAAGAACACGATCGGCGCGCGCGCCGCGGCGACGCCGGCGTTGCGGGCGGCCGCCCGTCCGCTATAGTCACCCGGAAGGTAGCGAATGCGACCGGCTCCTGCGCCGCGCATCAACTCCTCCACGTAATCGGCGGTGCCGTCGACGCTGCGCGAATCGGCGAGCACCAGCTCGTAGCGATCGTGCGCCAGCGTCTGGTTGAGCAGGCTCGGCAGGACGACGCGCAGAGTGTCGAGGCGATTGTACGTCGGGATGACGACTGATATGTCCATCAAGACCTAGCAAACGGTTCCTAGCGCGCGGCCAGCGCGCGGGTCGCGCTCACGACGTCGTCGAGCAGGGTCGTCACCGCGCCGCCGGGCGGTGGTTTGCGCAGGATCGCGCTCGGCACTCGCCACGGACTCCACTCCTGCGAACTCAATCGATAGTATTGGTGCTCGTAGACCACCACCACGGGGACGCGCATCGCAGCGGCGACGTGCGTAGCGCCGCAATCGACCGTCACTACGACGCTGCAGCGAGCAAGCGCCGCCGCCCATTCCAACAACGGCGACTCGCCGAGCCACGTGACATTGGGTGACAAAACGGCGCCGCGAAGCTGCGCCGCCGCATCCGCGACGTCAGTTCCGTAGGTGACCAGCACGTCCCTTTGCTCTGAAGCGAGCCGCTCGATGAGCGAACGCAGCGCGCCGGCGCCGAAATCGGAGGCGAACCAGCGGGGCGCCAGATTGATGCACACGGCTCGATCGGGCACGCGCTCCTTCGCAAAGGCCACATCGTCGTCGCTCACCCGCAGCAGCAATTCATCCGTGCACTGCGAGCCGCCGGCAAGCGACACGAGGGCGAGGACCTGATGGACCTCGTGCTCCACGGGCCGCTCCGGATGACGATCGGCGAGCCTGGGATCTGCTTCGGAGATGCAGTGTTCCGTCAGCAAGAACTGCGCCGCGAGACGAGAGAGGTAGCGCCGCCGGTACACGTAGCCCAATCGCCTGGGCGCTCGGCTCCACGCCGCGAGCCGGTAGTCCTGCGTGCGCGGCGCAAGCGCTACGGCGATGTCGGCTGACGCGCCGAGTTTGCCCACGAGATCGCGTGTAGCGGCATCGAGATCGCGCCGCGGAAGGACGTGGAAGGCATCGAGATCGGGGTTGTGACGGAGAACCGGCTCGGTGTAATCGGTGACGAGCGCTTCGATCCGCGCGTTGGGCCACGAGCGCCGAAACGAGGCGATGGCCGGCGTCGACAGGATAAGATCACCGATGCGATCGGTGCGGATGAGGAGGATGCGCCGATAATTAGGCGCAGCGCGCCTTCCGTGCAGCGATTTGGTCGAGTTCGTCGTAGAATTCAGCGCGAGCCAAGCGCTGCGCCGCCCAGCGACGCACGACCATCGGCACGCGCGAGATGTCCTCGGGCCTCCCGGCCAGCGCGGCGAGGAACTGCGGATACTTGAGTGCGCGGAATGCGGCGCTCAAGTATAGCGCGGGGCCGACGATCCCGGTCGCCAGCGCCACGCGCCAGTGCGGGTGCTTGTTCAAGAACTGCGTGGCGGTGCGCGCCTGCGCTCGAGCCTGGCGGATCATCCCGGCGAACTGGTCCGGTCGCAACGCGGGTTTGTGATGGTACACGAGCGCGTCCTTGGTGAAGATGGATGGCACGCCCATCATGCGCAGCCGGAAGCCCAGTTCGAGATCTTCCCAGCCGTACTCGTGAAAGCGCTCGTCGAACCCGCCGGCTTCGCGCGCCAGGTCGAGCGGCAAAGACACATTGGTGGTCCAAAAATAGCTGGCCGAGAAGTTGCGCCACGTCCAGCGGGCGGGGCGATGCTCGCCGAACGAAGCGACGTTGATGACGCCGCCTTGGCAGATGGCCCTTGGGTGTCGCTCGTGACAGCGGATGTGCGCCGCGAGCAGCCCCGGCGTCGCGAGCACGTCGTCGTCCATGATCATGAGATATTTCCCACGTGCCCGCGCGATGCCGGCGTTGCGGCCGCTCGCCAATCCGGCGTTCTTCCGCCGGATGCACGTGAAGGCGCAGGTCGGCCGTACGCGCGCGATGACGTCCTCGTAGGTGCCGTCGGTCGAGCCGTCGTCGACGAGAATGATCTCGTAATCGGCGGGATCCAAATCCTGCGCGAACAGCGCTTCCAACACCGAACCCAAGAGCTCGCGCCGGTTATACGTGTTCATCTGCACGGATATGATCGGCCTGCGCGCAGATGACGCGGGGGTGAGCGCGGGCACTAGGAGCCGGCCGCCGCGCGCGCCCTGGGAGGGGCGGCGCAGATCTGCTGCGCGGCCGCGACGATTGCCGCGCTCGACAGCGCGCGGTAACACGCGAATGTCCGGCATGTCTCTTTGCGGCACCAGGATGGACACGGATAACTCGGTTCGATGACCGCCACGCGCGGTCCCAACGGTCGCCAGCGCTTGGGCAAATCGGTGCGCAATGCGAAGATGCCGACCGTCGGAGCGCCGACCGCCGCCGCGATGTGCATCGGACCGGAGTCGAGCGCGACCACCACCGTCGCGCGCGCGAGCAGCGCAGCCAAACCGCGCAAGCTTGTTTTGCCGGCGAGACTGATGTTTGGAACCGACATCGCGGACGCTATCAGTTCAAGCGACGCCGCGTCGTCCGCGCTCCCGGTCAGCACCACGCGAGCGTCAAATGCCTTGCCGAGCGCGTCGCCGACAGCCGCAAAGGCTTCGGCGGGCCACGCAGGCGCAGCAGGCGAGAGGCCGCGCGCAGCGTGCCAAACGACGAACGGCTCGTGCACGCCGGCAGTCTGGAGGACCGCTTGAGCCTCCGCGTCATCGCGCGGACGGATGGCGATATCGATCTTGAAGTCGTCGGGTCGCGGCTGCGCGCCGAGAGCGCGCGCATAATCCATCTGGACGTCGGTCCAATGGCTGCTCACGTCCCCGCTCTCCGTGCGCACGGGTACGCGCACGGTATAAAGGAATGAATACAAACGGCGGGACTGGCCGGCGCGCACGGGAATGCCGGCGCGCCATACCAGCGAAGCCACGCGCGGGTTCGACCAAAACACGACGGCATGCGTGAAGCCGCCGGCTTTCACTTCCATCAACAGCTCCGCAAACGGCCTGCGGCCATCGTCGACCATCACGCTCGCGATCGCCGGGTGGTCCTCCAGCATCGGCTTCGCGTATGGCGACACGAGCGCGGTCACCGGCGCATCGAAGTGGCGCGCCAGCGCGCTCATCGCGGGCGTTGCGGCGAGCAGATCGCCGATGCCGCCACCCGTGCAGACGGCCAGCACGCGCGTGCTCATGCGCGTACGACTTCCGCGACGCTCGCTCCGATCTGCGACCCGAACGACGCCGCCAGTCCGGTTTGCCATGCCGGTTTGATCACGCAGCGATGCGGAGCGGCCCACGGACGCCATTGGCGAGAGAGTTGCGCAAAGCGGGCTTCGTCGAACAAATCGATGACAGGGACTCCAAGCATGCCGGCGGCGTGTGCGGCGCCGGTGTCAGGTGTGATCAGCGCGGCGAGCGATTCGATCGCGCCGAGCCAGTGCGGCAAGTCGGCGGGCGGTGCGAGCGCGACCTGATCGCGCTCGCGAAGCGCGCGCGGTAATTGTTCCAGAATCGACCGCGCGAAGCCCTCGTCAGCTGCGGGCGCCAATAGCAGGCAACGTCGCAGTGTTGACGCTTCCAGCGCTGCGACGATGAAATGTCCGAGCGCACCCGGACCCCAGCCTCCGCTCGCGAGCTTTGGCGTCACTTGAATGCCGAGCGGTGCTTCGCCCTGCCTCGCCTCGACGGCGCCGCCGCCCTCGACGAAAAGCCAAGGGCGCAGCTCGCGAGCGTCTGCGGGCGGAGGCGGCGCTGCGCCGAAGATGCCGGCAAGCCGGTACAGCGCTTCGACTTCGTGTTCGGGGCGCGCGGTCCACGCCGCCGGCCGGTACACGGGGTCGGTCAGTTGCGAATACTGCCATAGCGATTTGAACGTTTTTTCGAATCGATGCCAAAAGCCCGTGCGTCTCTTCGCACCGCTGAGCCGAGCGAGCCGGTAGCCGGCGACCTCTTCGGTGGCCACGATGGCATGGGTGTAGCCCGCGCTTGCCAACTCATCCCCGAGCTCATCCAATGCGCCGGCGGCGTACAGATGAGTCCGGACGCGGGTTGAGAAAAGCCGCGAGTTGGCCTTCGAGCACACGGCCCCGAATTGAGCTTCCGGGAAAGCGCGCGACAGACCGGCGAGGCCGGGCACGCACGCCAATGCGTCACCCAGACCATCTAAGCGCACCAGTAAGAACCTCGTTTTGCTAAGCATCGGGGCGGCGTAGCGCCGTGCGCAATGCGTCGACGTAGTGCGCATCGATGAGCGCCTCGCGCGCGAGCCGGCGGAGCAGCGTTGGAGACCCTTCGGACAGCCGCTCGTACATGCGGCGCAGCGGCCGCGCGTTGACGATCGACGCGCGCACGAAGTTGGCGGCATAGGCGCCGGTTGCGAGCTTCACGCGCCAACTCGGGTTCTTCCGCACAAAGCGCGCCGCCATCGCAGCCTTTTCGCGCGTAAGGGCGATGCGCCGCTCCAGCGTCGTCATCGAGTCGGGCTTGAGGTGATAGATGTACGCGTCCCATGCGAACACGTGGCACATGCCGTTCGCCCGCAGGCGGACGCCCAGATCGGTGTCCTCCCAGCCGTAGAGGTCATAGCGTTCGTCGAATCCGCCGACGGCTTCAAGCGCGGCCTTCGGCGCGCTCGCGTTGCACGTGCAAAAGAATTGGCGCGAGTAGTGGCGCGAGTCGGCAGGCGGCAGATGTTGCGCGTCGGGCACGTTGACGATCGGACCGGTCACCGCCCGGTCGAGCGCGTCCCCATGCGCGTGCAGATGCGCCTGCACGAAATCAGCGGGCGGCAGCGTGTCGTCGTCGCAAAAGATCACGATGCGGCCGGCGGCTTGCGCTATTCCCGCATTGCGCGCTTTGGCGCGGTTCGGATCGGCCACGAAGAGACCGCGCGCACCGGCTTCGTGGATCACGCGCGGCGTCTCATCGCTCGAGCCGTTGTCGACCACGATCACCTCGAAGCGCCCGGCCGCGCTCTGCCGCGCGAGCCCGCCCAGGCAGTCGCGCAAAAGCGACGCGCGGTCGCGCGTCGCGATGACCACCGTGGCTTCAGGCACTTACGAAGCAGCTCCCCGAGCGGCGCTGCGCTTGGGCTCCGCCGCAGCGACGATCAGCGCTTCTCTTGCCATGCGATCCGAGGCGCCGGCGTGCGGCGCATAGATCTTTGCAAGCGACTCGCCCATGGCACGCAGGTTTTGCGGATCCGCAAGCATCTGTCCGGCGCGCTCCGCGACGTCGTCCGGCGTGAGAATGCCCCGCAGTTCGGGCATGATCAGCCGGTCGGCGTCGATATTCGGTTGTGCGACGAACCGAAAGCGCCGCTCCGCGTTACGCGCGACCCACGTCTTGATCGGCCGGCCGACCAGCGGTATATATTGAAGATAGCCGGCGATGCCGTTCATGGCGACCTGGTCCATGCGATTGGTCGGGAGCACCGTCAAGGTTGGGCGGCCCAGCACTGCGGCTTCCAGGCATTTGGTCCCAGGAATCGTGACGACAAGCTGAGCGCCGGCCATCGCGCGGTATCCGCCGGAGCGGTCCAGAGCGAAGCGGATGCCGCCGGCGAGGATCGCATTGCCTTCCTCGATGAGTTCACCGCCGATGCCTCCCAGCGCCGGGTCCGGCGCCCGCAGACTGGCGCGCAATTCGTCATCGCTGTTGAACGGCGATATCACCACGGAGAACCCGAGGCCGGGGTGGCGCGCCGCGAGTTTGCCCGCAGCGCCCAAGAAGAACGGCAGCAGGCTGTGCAACTCGTATGGCCGGCTGCCGGGCAAGAAGCACACGCCTTCACCGATACCCGGCGTCGGCGGCGGAAAATCGAGAGACCCGAGCACCGAGTCGGGGACCAAATTGCCGACGACGCGCACGGCCTCTGCCGGCGCACCCTGGCGGCGGAACTGCGCCGCGTTCGCCTCATCCAGCGCGAAGAAGCGCTCGAAGACGTGCGCGTACGGGCGATGCGAGAATTTGTACGTCATCGGGCGCACGCCGAGCCGCTTCGCGATGGTGGTCGCGTGGAAAAGATCGCCGCCGAGATATTGCAGCGCCCCAGGACCGCGCGTCATGCCTTCGGTCGCGCGCCCCATGAGGAAGCGCGCGTAGCGTTTGGGCTCGACGACCGTCGCCCGCGGGAACAACAGGCGCGTGATGGCGGCCTCTTTTCCGGTGGCGTACGCGCATGGGACGAACACGATGGTGAGCGCCGCGTCGGGCTCGTGAGCGTACACCGCGCGCACGAAGGGTCGAGCCCAGCCCATCAATTCTCCGGGACCGTTGACGGTGACGACCAGTCGCGCGCTCATCTCCGTGCGATGCGGCTCAGCAACGACGTCGTCGAGCTGCCTTCCACGTGCGGCGCGAACACGATCTCGCCGCCGACGTCGCGCACCGCGCCCGCCTCAGGCAGTTCCGCGCCCGCATACTCTGCGCTCTTGACGTGAACATCGGGGCGCAGGGCGCGGATCGTCGCGTCGGGGCGCAGCTCGTCGAAAATGCACACGAAGTCGACGCTTGCCAACGCGGCGACGACCTCGGCGCGTTCCGCTTGCGGCACGATAGGTCTTCCCGGAGCTTTGCCGAGCTGGCGCACGGAAGCGTCGGAGTTGACGCCGACGACGAGCATGCCGCCCAGGGCCCGCGCGAATTCCAGGTAGCGCACGTGGCCGACGTGCAGCAAATCGAACACGCCGTTGGTGAAGACCACTTTGCCCTGGGTCGCGCGCAGCTGCGAAAGCCGGCGAGCCAGCTCTTCGCGGGCGACGATCTTATCGGCGGCGCGCACGCGCACCCCCGAACCGCTTGGCGTGCGCGATGCCCTCGTGCTCTGCGAAGTGCAGGATCTCCTTAGGCGACGCGGTCGCGGTGCCAAGCTTCTCGACCACCACGCCCGCGGCGATCGACGCGAGCTCGACCGCTCGTTGAATCGAAGCCCCCGCGACCAGCGCAAGGGTGAGCGCCGAGATGACGGTGTCGCCGGCGCCGCTGACGTCGTACACCTGCCGCGCGATGGCAGGCACGGTGAATGGCGGCTGTGATTTTGCGAACAGCGTCATGCCGTGCTCGCCACGCGTGATCAACACATAGCGGCAGCCGGTGCGTCGCAAGAGCTGGCGGGCGGCGGCCGCAAGGTCGGCGTCGGTGCGGATCGGCGTCCCCGCGGCTCCTTCGGCCTCGGCGGTGTTGGGCGCGATGCAGTCCACTCCGGCAAATGCATCGAGGTTGCGCGGTTTCGGGTCACCCGCTACGACGACCCTGTGTTTGAATGCAAGCAGCGCGCGAACGATCGGCGCGCTGATGAGCCCCTTGCCGTAGTCAGAGACGATCGCGCCGTCAACCTCACCATCAAGCGCCGCGACCGCGGCACGGATGGACTTCGCGGCGCGAGCGTCAAGGCCGCCGACGTGCTCTCGATCCGCGCGCACCACCTGCTGGTTGTGCGCTACGATGCGGGTCTTTTGCGTGGTCGGCCGGGAGCGCACGGACGCGATGCCGCTGGTATCGATGCGCAGCGTCTTGCAGAGGTCGCGCACGCGTTGCGCTGCTTGGTCATCGCCGACGACGCCGATCAGGCGCACGCGCGCGCCAAGCGCCGCCAGATTGTTGGCCACGTTGCCGGCACCGCCCAACGTGTACGACTGATCCTGCACTTCGACGACCGGCACCGGCGCTTCGGGGGAGATCCGGCTCACTCGCCCCCATAGCCACTCGTCCAGCATGATGTCGCCGACGACGACTATGCGCTTGCCGCGCATCGCCCGCAGCGTCAGTGCCAGCCACGCATTATCTTTCAACGAGGGCCTTCTTCTCCAGGCCTCGGTCGGAACGCTCCAGCATCCTGCGCGTGGGCGATGATGAAACGCGCGGCGTCGCCTAGGTCCTGCGCGGCGTGATCCGGCGGCGCGGCCTTGAAATCTTCCGGCGGCTCGTGCGGCGGCGAACCGATGACCGAGACGGCGCGACAACCGGCTGCGCGGCCGGCTGCGATGTCGCGAGCGCGGTCGCCGACCACCCACGACTGCGCGAGATCGATGCGCCACTCGGCTGCGGCCTGGAGCAGCATGCCGGGTTTGGGTTTGCGGCAGGGACAATCGCGGGCGTATGCCGGCAGCGGCGCGTCGGGCAAATGCGGGCAACGATAGAATGCGGCGATCGTCGCGCCCTGCGCGGCGAGCAGCTCGCTCACGCGCGCGTCCACCGCGTCGGCCTGCCGGTCCGTGAACATCCCGCGCGCGATGCCCGATTGGTTCGAAGCGACGATCAGCAAAAAGCCCGCATCGGTGAGCGCGCGAGCTCCGTTTGCCGCGCCGGGCGCGAGTTCGACGTCGTCGGGCGATCCGACAAAGCGTTTGTCGACGTTCAGCGTGCCGTCGCGATCCAAGAATACGGCGCGGCGTGAAGGCGCGGGGGCGTTCTGGGTCACGAAGCGACCAGAGCCAGCTCCACCAGTTCGCAGATGATGTGGCCTAAGGCGAACTGCACTTCCTGGACTTTCCATGCCGGACCGCTCGGTCCGACGATCGCGATGTCCGCCAGCCCGACGATCGGGCCGCCGCCGTTGCCGGTCAGGGCGAGGGTCGTGGCGCCCTTGTGGCGAGCCATCTTCATGCCTGCGAGCACGTTCGGCGATGCGCCGGAGGTGGTGATGCCCATGGCGACGTCACCCTTGCGTGCCAACCCCTCGAGCTGGCGCGCGAAGATCTGCTCGAAACCGTAATCGTTCGCGATCGCGGTGATCGCCGAGGTGTCGGTAGAAAGGGCGAGGCCTGCCCATCCCGGGCGCTCCAGCATGAAGCGTCCCGTGAGTTCGGCGGCGAGGTGCTGGGCTTGCGCGGCGCTGCCGCCGTTGCCGAAGAAGTAGACCGTTCCTTTCGAGCGCAGGCAGCGCACGATCGCGTCCACACATAGCCTGACCGCGTCCCCGTAATCGGTGCCGAACCACAGGTCGGCGCGTTCGGCGAGGCAGTCTTCGAATCGTTTAGTCCGTTGCGGCGCGTTCAGCTCCCGATCCAAAACAGCTCCTGATGCAGCGACACCAACTCGCCGTCCTTGGCGCAGACCTTGACCACGGTGCCGTCGTACTCGCTCACGATCTCATTCATCAGCTTCATCGCTTCCAGGATGCACAAAACCTGGCCTGCGGAAACGCTGTCGCCGTTTTCGACGAACAGTTTTGCACTGGGTGCGGGCGCGCGATAGAAAACGCCGACGAGCGGCGCGAGAACTTTGCGCACGCCCGGCGGCGCTTCGTCGGTTTTCGTCGCGTGTTGCGACCCGGCGGCGCTCGCGCTGGCGGCCGCCGAACCCGAGGATTCAGCCGCGTGCGGCAGCGACATGCGAAGGTCGAGATCGAGGTCGCCCACGCGCACGCGCAGACGGTCAAGCCCGTCGCGCTGCATCAGCTCGACGAGTTGGTCCAGGATCTTCTTGTTGAGATCCATCGCGTCTCTTAGGCTTCCTTGCCGAGCATGCGTATGACCTCGCTTTGCGCCGCGGAGAGCTTGACCGATCGGCGCTCCCGCGTGTTCAGGTCTTGAATGGTCACTTCGCCGGCGGCGCGCTCGTTGCTTCCCGCGATGACCGCGAGCTTCGCACCGCGTTCGGCCGCGTTGCGAAGTTGCTTTTCGAGTTTGCGGCGAGTGTAATCCATGTCCGCTGCGACGCCCCGCGCGCGAAGGTGATGCATGACCGGCAAGAGCAGCAACGCGTCTTCCGCGTCCACCGGAACGAAGGCGACCTCGATACCGGGCGGGCTTGCCAGATGCGCAGCGCTGCCGCTCGCTTCTGCCAAGAGGAGCAGGCGCTCCATTCCCATGGCCAGTCCGACACCGGCAGTCGGCGGACCGCCCATATCTGCGACGAGGTTGTCGTAGCGGCCGCCGCCGCACACGGCGTTTTGCGCGCCGAGCACATTGGTCGTGATCTCGAAGACGGTGCGCGTGTAGTAGTCGAAGCCGCGGACGATCTTCGGGTTGCGTTCGATCGCCGTTTCGCCGATCGCCGCGAGGATGAACAACGTCCGTTCGAAGTGCTCGCGACACTCCTTGCACCAGAAGCCGGCGATATCCGGAGCGCCGTCCACGACTTTGCGATCGGCCTCGTCCTTCGAATCGAGTATGCGCAAGGGATTCTTTTCCAGGCGTTGGCGGCTGATCTCGCTCAATTCGCCTGCCCGACCGCGAAAATAGGAGATCAACGCGTCGCGATAGCGCGGGCGGCACGCGTCGCAGCCCATCGAATTGATCTCAACGCGATACTCGAACACGCCGGCGCCGCGCAACACCGCGAGTCCGATCGCGATGATCTCTGCGTCGGCCTCTGGCCCCGCGACGCCAAAACATTCGACGCCCCATTGGTGCGATTGGCGGAAGCGCCCCTTCTGCGGGCGTTCGTAGCGGAAGATCGGTCCGCGATAGTACAGCTTCAACGGCAGATTCTGCAGGAGATTGTGCTCGAGCGCCGCTCGCACCACCGGCGCCGTGAGTTCCGGACGCAGCGTGATGCTGCGGTCGCCGCGGTCCGTGAATGTGTACATCTCCTTCGAGACGACGTCGGTTCCCTCGCCGAGCGTGCGCACGAAAACATCGGTCGATTCGAAGATCGGCGTCCGGATCTCACCATAGCCGAAGCGAGCGCAAACGTCGTCGACGATGCGCTCGAGGGCTTGCCAAAGGCGAGCTTGCGCGGGGAGTATGTCGAAGGTGCCGCGCGGCGCCTTGAGGTCCTTCACATCCCTCCTCTGATGACGATATTTGGTCTGCCGGACGTTGGTGTGGTATGCCGGACTTTAGTCCGGCTGACGTTGCTTTGTGCGATCGCCGGCGCGTGTTTCGTGTCGCCTGCCACAACGGCGCTCGCATGGTCCGATGCGGCTCGCGCGTGGACGTATGCTTGGTCGATAGTCCTGGAGGCCATTCCATATATCCTTGTGGGCGCGATTGCGGCGGCCATGTTCGAACGTCTGGCTCACCGCTCCGTATTAGTCGCGCTCTTCGCTGCCATCGCGCCGGGCTGCGACTGCAGCATGAACGGATTTGCTCGCTCGTTGGGATCGCTGCCGCCTCCAGTCGCAGGCGCGCTCATCGTGTGGGGAAGCTGTTGCAACCCGATCGCTCTGCTCACCACGTATCAAATCCTCGGCGGCAGGCTCACGCTCGCGCGCATGGGCGGCGCTCTTGCTGCGTCGCTGCTGATCGCGACTTCATGGGCGATCGGGCGCGCCCGCTTCAAAGCAACTGAAGCTTCTTGCCAGACTAAGGTCGGGCAGCCCGCACTTGTCGAGCATTTCGGGAGCGGTGTGAAATCGCTGGTCTTGGCCGCGGTCTTGGGCGGCACCGTTTTGGCTTTTTTTCCGGACTGGCTCCGGGCTCACTCCTCGCCGTGGTTCGCGGCGTTTGCCGGCGCGCTGCTCTCCCCGTGCTCGAGCGCCGACCCGATCCTGGCCCGCGCGCTGATGTCGACATCGGCGGCGCACGCGACCTTCATCGTGGCGGCGCAATGCATCGACGTTCGTCAGATCACTCTGCTCGGGCGGTGCTTCGGCGCCGCCCCTGCGCTGCTCGGAACTATCGCGGGCGCGGCGGGCTGCTGCCTCGCGGCGATTATCGCTCGATGAAACTCGGGCCGCTCGTCGCAGGGGTTGCGCTGGGGTCGGTCATCTCGGGCGCGGCTCCGGCGCTCATCGCGCTTCCGCCGGCCGTTCTCATACTGGCCGCGGGCATCGTCGCCGCCATGCATGTGCGTGCGTCTCGGAGCAGCCTGATCGCGCTCTTCACGGGTGCCGCGCTCGGCCTCGCCCTTCCGCAAATGCCGCCTGAAAATGCGGGCCCGGTCATCGCGAGACCGGTAGGGAGACATCCAGGCGGTGACCTCTTCGCGCTGCTCGACAGAATCGATCGTGACCCGGCTTCCGTCCTCGGCAAACGCGTCAGCGTCAGCGGCGAATGGACGCCGCCACGCGGCGGTCGATCCGCCGCTGTATCGCGCCGCATCATGACCTGTTGCGCCGCCGACGCGATCGACGTCGGCTTCGACGTGACACCGGCATCGCCGATCGCGCTCGCAGCCGCGGGCACGCGCGTTCGCGTCAGCGGCGCTTTACACGCGACGTTGCGTGACGGCGAACTGCGCTACGAGCTCTCGGCGGCCACGCTTAAGCGGCTGTGAGTTGGAGCAGCGTGGCGAGCACGTCGGCCGCGTGCCCGGTCACGTCTACTTTCGGCCACACTTTGCGGATCACGCCTGTGTGATCGATCAGGAACGTCGAGCGCTGCACGCCCATGAACTTCTTGCCTTCGTGCTCGCGCTCCACGAGCACCCCGAATGCTTTGCACAACTTCTCGTCGGTGTCGGCCAACAGCGGGAACGGGAGGGCGAGTTCGCCCTGGAACTTCGCGTGCGACTCTGCGGAATCGCGGTTGACGCCGATCACTTCTGCGCCGGCGGCTTGGAACTGCGGGTAAGCGTCGCGGAACTGCGACGCCTCGTTGGTTCAGCCGCTGGTGAAGTCCTTAGGATAGAACCACAGCACCAGCCACGCGCCGGCGAACTCGCCGAGCGTGCGCGGTTTGCCGCTCTGATCCGGCACTGCGATGGAAGGGGCGCGATCTTCGACGTCGAGCACGAGCGGACTCCTAACCTTTTGACACGTAATCGCGCGCGCTCTCTGCCAACTTGACCCACGCGCTTTCGTGTTTCATGGGCACTTGCACCCATTCTTTCATGGGCCTGCCGCCCATGGGATCGAATAGCTTCGCGCCGGCCAACGCCAGCGCCGCTGCGTGATGCACGCCTTTCAGTTTGAACACCATCGCGTCGTTGAAAAGCCCGGCGAACGCCTTGCCCTTCACCTTGAGGGTCGGCATGCCGAACATCTGCGACGCCTCGACGCCGCCTTTTTTCGTCATCGACGCAGCTATCGAATCGTACGCGACCACGGCGCGCGGTGCGGGTTTTGCTTTTGCCATGATCCTCTAGTGCGAGAAGTAGCGACGCGTCGAAAAAACGAGGGCGACGCCAGCCTTGCGCGCCGCTGCGATGACTTCCTCGTCGCGGATCGAACCGCTCGGCGCGACCACGGCCGCGATGCCGGCGCGAGCCGCCGCATCGATGCCATCCGCGAACGGAAAGAACCCGTCTGTCGCGAGCGTGGCGCCCCGCGCCGCCGCGCCGGCTCGTTGACATGCGATTTCGACGGCGGCAACGCGATTGGTCTGCCCGCCGCAAACGCCGAGCGTCACTTCGTCCGCCGCCACCACCACCGCATTGGACTTGACCTGGCGCACCGCTGCGAATGCGAAGAGCAGGTCGCGCCACTGCGGCGGCGTCGGTTCGACCTCGGTGACGACGCGCCACGCATCGGGCGCGGCCGCAGGATCGGGGCGTTCGACCAGCAGTCCGCCAAGCGCCGAGCGCAATTTCGGCTCGGCGAGCAGCCGCGCCGGCAACGTCGGATCGAAGGTCAGCAATCGCAAGTTCTTCTTTTTCTCGAGCAGCTCCAGCGCCGCAGCATCGAAGCCGGGCGCGGCGATCACTTCGAGGAACCTCGAGTTGAGCAGCTGCGCCGCCGCCAGGTCGATGCCGGCATCGCATGCCACGATGCCGCCGAACGCGGAGATCGGATCCGCCCCGAGCGCGGCCGCTAAGGCTTGCGCGACAGAGTCGCGCGCGGCGACGCCGCTCGGCACGGTGTGCTTGACGATCGCGCCGCGTACATGCCGGCGCGAGCGCACGCCCGCCGGAAATCCCTTTGGCTCATCGATGGGCGCGAGCAGTCTAAGGCACGCGTCGACGTCGAGCAAGTTGTTATATGATAGCTCCTTGCCGGAAAGCTGCTCCATCGCCATCGTGCCGAAAAAAGCCCCCAGCGCCCACGGGTTTTCGCCGTAGCGCACGCGGGCCGCGAGAGGAAGATCGAGATGGAGGCCGCCATCCGGAGCTAAAGCTCCGGCACTACTTGACGGATCATTGAAGTAGCGGGCGATCGCGCGATCGTAGTCTTCGCAGCGCCGGAATGCGGTGGCTGCCCAGCGTCGGCGCTGTTCGAGCGTCGGCCCGCCGTCATCGGCGGCGCGCGCGAACGCTTCGAACGCTGCCGCATCGCTCAAGACGCTTACGCGCTCGAAATTCTTTGCGGCGGCGCGCAGCAGCGTGACGCCGCCGATGTCGATCTGCTCGACGGCTTCCGCATCGGTCACGCGCACGTTCGTCACGGTCTTCTCGAACGGATACAGGCTCACGGCGACGACGGAGATCGCCGGGATCTTGTGCGCGCGCATCTCGGCCGCGTGCTCGGCGCTTTGCGGGTCCGCCAGCACACCGCCCAAGATGATCGGGTGCAGCGTCTTGACCCGGCCGCCGAACAACGTTGGAAAGCCCGTGATGTCGCCGATATCCTCGCACGTCAATCCGAAAGCGCGCACGGCGGCCGCTGTGCCGCTCGTAGCTATCAGCCGATAGCCGCGGCGCGCCAACGTGCGCGCGAGCGACTCAAGGCCTGACCGGTCCGAGAGCGAGAGCAACGCGACGGGGGCTACGGCGTCAGGCACCCACCTGCTCCAGCGCGAGCGAAAGCAGGCTGGAGACCCCCGGTTCGCCCATGGTGACGCCGTAGATGCGGTCGGCGAGCGTCATGGTCGCCTTGTTATGCGTGATGATCACGATCTGCGCGCGGCTTGCGAATTCCGCCAGCACCGCGCCGAAGCGGCCGATGTTGGCCTCGTCGAGCGCGGCGTCGATCTCGTCGAAGATGTAAAACGGGCTTGGGCGCACCTTCAAAATCGCAAAGATCAGCGCCACAGCCGTCAGTGCGCGCTCGCCGCCGGAGAGGGCGTTCAGACTTTGCATCTTCTTGCCGGGCGGCTGCGCGGCGATCTCGACGCCGGCGAGGGCCGGGTCCTCGGACTGCGCGAGCCATATCTTGCCGACGCCGCCGCTGAACAAGCGCCCAAACATCTCGCCGAAGGCCTCGGCGACTTTTTCGAAGACGCTGTTGAACTGGCGCACCGATTCGGCGTCGATGTCGGCGATCACCGATAAGATGCTCTTGCGCGCCTCCTCGAGGTCGATCAGCTGATGGCGCAAGAAGTCGCGGCGCTCGACCAGCGCGGCCTGATCCTCCAGCGCGTTGAGATTGACGCCTCCCAGCCGCGCGAGTTCGTCGCGCAAGCGGCGGATCTCCGCGTCCGCGTCGCCTTCGTAGCCGGCGCAGCGCTTGGCGACGTCATCGCACTCCTCGGGCGTCGCCGGATTCTGCGCAAACGTCTCCTGCAACACCCCGAGTTCGGCGTCGATCTCGGCCAGCCGCATCTTGTGGCGTTCAAATTCGAGACGGCGCTCTTGCCCTTGCTGTTGTTCGCCCGACAATCGTTCTTCTAGCGTGCGCGCCGACGCGGCGAGCTCGTCGCGTTTGGCGCGCAGCGCGTCCGCTTCGGACTGGATCTTCGCTAGCGCCGAGTCGGCCTCGCTGCGCCGACCCGCTGTCGCGGCGGCGTCCTTGCTCGAGCGCGAGTGCTCCTCTTTGGCTTGCGCCAGCGAGCTCGCGCTGGCTTCATGCGCTTTGCGGCGGTCGATCACGTTTGCGCGCGCCGCTTCGACGTCGTCGCCTACTTGCGCGACCCGCTCGACCAGCGCCGCAGCGTCGGCCGCGGCCGTGCGATGCCGCTCGCGCAAGCCCGTCAATTCGTTTTGGAGCGCGTCGCTTTCGGCTGCCGCCTTCTTCCGGTCGGCTTCCAGAATTGCGACCGCATCTCGCCCAGTCTTCGCGTTTCGCTCCGTGGCTTGCCACTCGCTCGCCGCTTTTCCCAGTTCGACGCGCGCGTCGCTCAATTGCTCTTCGAAGCTGGCGCCCGCGCGGGCAAGCGCTTCGGCCTCGGCCTTGGATCGTTCCAATCCGACCGCTGCGTCTTGACGCGCGCTAAAGCCCTCGCTTCGACGTTGCTGGGCGCGTTCGCGCGCCGCAGCCGCCTCATCCAGGACTCGGTGAGCCGAAGCCACGGCATCGCGCGCTGCGTCCGCGATCGCTTGGTGTTCGGAGAGCGCCTTCGCCAAATCGGCGATCGCGACTCGACGAGCCAGCGGTCCCGCTTCGCCCTCGGCGCTGCCCCCGGTGATCGCGACATCGCGCACCAGTTCGCCGCCGACGGTGACCACGCTCGCGTGGGCATAGGCCCGGCCCAGCGCCAATGCAGTGGCGAGTTTGTCCACCACGATGACGTTGCCGAGCAGATACTCGATCGCCGGGCGCGCTTCGCTCGGGCAGCGCACCAGGTCGGCCGCCAGCCCGATCACGCCCGGCCGCGAGCGCGCTTCTTCAAGCAGCGGCAGCTCGCGCTGGCGGACGGCGTCCAGCGCCACGAAGGTCGCGCGGCCCGCGCGCGAGGACCGCAACATGGCGATGGCGGCCTGTGCGTTTTCGCCCGTATCCGTGACCAATGCGTGCGCGTTCGGCCCCAATGCGACGTCGATCGCGGCGGCGTATTGCCGGTCGACGTCGAGAAGCTCCGACACCACGCCCGCGATGCCACGAAGCCGCTTGGCGCTGCGCGCGTCCAGCACCGCTTGCACGGATCCGGGGCGTCCGTGCCCACTCGTTTCGAATTCTTGCAGCGCATCGTGGCGCGCTTGGCTATGGGCGACCGCAGCGCGCTTGCTCTCGAGGTCGGCGCGCGCCTCTTCCAAAGCCTGCGTGGCAACCGTATGGGCGCGCTGCGCAAGCGAAAGGTCGTCAGCTGCGGCTGCCAGCGCTCGATGCGCGTCCGCCAACGCATTCGCAAGCGCCTCGCTGCGCTGTCCGTGTGCCGTGAGCTGCTCGCGGGTCGTGGCAAGGTCGCTCTCGAGCTGCGCAACGGTCGCTTTTGCGCGATCGCGCACGGCGTTCTGCGCCTGCAACGCGCCTTCGCTCTCGGCCGCTCGCGCCGCGGCCTTCGCGCGGCGGTCCTCGACCTCGCGCAACCGCGCGTACGCTCGTTCCCATGTCGCCGCGCCGGTGCGCTCAGCGTGCGAACGCTGCTCGACCTCGTGCATGGCGGCATCGCGTCGCTGGCGCGACTCTGCGAGCTGCGCGACGAGTGTGGCGACCTCGGCCTCGGCGGCGGTGCTCGCCCGCGCGGCCACATCGACGTCGCGCTCGAGCGCTTCGCAGCGGCGCCCCATCTCCTCAAAACGCGCCTGGGCGGTGGCTTGCGCCGACGAAGCTTCTTGCAACGCCTGCGCCGTCTCTGAGCGCGCCGCGTTGCGCTCGTCCAGCGCGAGGGAGGCCTGATACTCCTCGTAGCGGACCCGGCTCGCCTCAGCCTCCAGTTGCGTGCGGCGCCGCTCCACGTCCGCGCGTTCGGCCTCCTCTTCGCCAAGCGTTTTCGCGAGGCCGGCGCGCTCTCCGCGCCGCGCTTGCGTCTTCAAGAGGAACGACAAGATCTCGATATCGCGCAGCCGCCCGACCACTTTCTGATAGCGTTTGGCGCGGCGCACCTGCTGCTCGACCGCCGGCACCTGCCGTTCGAGCTCCATCAACACGTCGTTGATGCGCAGCGCGTTGGTTTCGGTCTGATCCAGGCGGCGCTGGGCTTCTTGTTTGCGCGCTTGATATTTGCTCGTGCCGGCGACTTCCTCGAACACTTCGCGGCGCGCAAGCGGCTTGGCCGAAAGGATCGCGTCGATCTCGCCCTGCGAGATGATCGCCGACGCGTCCGGACCCAAACCGGTGCCGAGCAAGAGATCCATGATGTCGCGCAAACGGACGTGCGACTTGTTGAGGAAGTACTCGCCTTCGCCGTTGCGATAGACGCGGCGCGTGACCGCGATCTCGGCGAATGGCGTGGACAGCGCGCCGTCGCTGTTGTCGAAGGTGAGCGTGACTTCGGCCATGCCCACGGGCCGGCGCCGCGCGTTGCCCGCGAAGATGACTTCGTCCATCCGGGATCCGCGCAGCTGCTTCGCGCTTTGTTCGCCAAGCGTCCAGCGCACCGCATCGACCAAGTTCGACTTGCCCGAGCCGTTGGGACCGACCACGGCGGAGATGCCGGGTTCGAAAACCAGACGCGTGCGTTCCGCGAACGTCTTGAAGCCGAAGAGGTCTATGCTCTTTAGGTAGATCGCGCTTTCCCTCGTGCGGGCTAGCTTGAACGCAGCCTGTGCAGGGCTTCGGCAGCCGCCTGGGTCTGCGCCTGTTTTTTGGTGGGTCCAGAGCCCTTTCCAAGCACGTCACCGTCGATCGATACGGTCGCCGAAAACACTCGCGAGTGAGGCGGGCCGCTCTCACCGCTCGTCGCATACGAAGGCGTTTTCGAAAAGCGCTCTTGGGTCAGCTCTTGAAGCGCGGTCTTCGGGTCGGCGGCCGAAACCGATGCCGCGTGCGCGAGATGCTGGCGCTCGACGAAGCGCGCGGCTGCTTCGAATCCCTCGGTCACGTAGACCGCTCCGACGATCGCCTCGAACGCCGCGGCAAGGATGGACGGGCGCTGCTCGCCGTGCGCCGCGCTCTCGCCCTTGCCCAAGCGCAGCAGCAAGCCGATGCCAACTCGCTGCGCCGTCTGCGCCAACGCGCTCCGCGAGATCAGCGCCGCTCGCCTGCGCGAAAGCCTGCCCTCGGATTCCTGCGCGAAGCGATCGTGTAGCGCTCGCCCGACGATCAAGCCCAGAGCCGCATCGCCGAGGAACTCGAGGCGCTCGTTGGATTGAAGGCCGGCGCTTCGGCCCGATTTTTCGTGGACGTAGGAATCGTGGGTCAGCGCGGTGTCGAGCATGGCGCATTCGCCCGCCGCCGTTGCCTTCAAGCCCAAGCGTTTGCCGAAGGCCCGGAGCGCTTGGCGCCGGCGTGCGCCGTCAGACAAATTTTTTGAAGACCAGCACCGCGTCGTGGCCGCCGAAACCGAACGAATTCGACATCGCGATGTTCACTTCGGCCTTGCGCGCCACGTTGGGCACGCAGTCCAGATCGCATGCCGGGTCGACGTGCTCGTAGTTGATGGTGGGCGGGATGATGCCGTCGCGGATGGTCAGCACGGTGCAAATGCCCTCCAGCGCTCCCGCCGCCCCCAGGGCGTGGCCGAACATGGACTTGTTCGAGCTGACCGGCAGTTTTTTGGCTTTTTCGCCGAACACGCGGTGAATCGCAGACGTCTCCGAGATGTCGCCGAGGTCGGTCGACGTCGCGTGCGCGTTGATGTAGTCGACGTCTTCGGGCTTGATGTTCGCATCGCGCAGCGCTCGTTCCATCGCGAGGGTCACGCCGCGCGCGTCCGGGTCGGGCGCTACCATATGATAAGCATCCGACGATCGCCCGTAGCCGACGATCTCGGCATAGATTTTTGCGCTTCGCTTGCGGGCAGACTCGAGCTCCTCGAGCACCATGGCTCCGCCGCCTTCGGACATCACGAAGCCGTCGCGCTCCTTGTCAAAGGGGCGGCTGGCCTTTTGCGGCTGGTCGTTGCGCGTCGATAGGGCGCGCATGGCGCAGAACCCGGCGACCGCCAGCGGCGTGATGGGCGCCTCCGAGCCGCCGCAGATCATCGCGTTCGCTTCGCCCATCTGAATCGTGCGATACGCGTCGCCGATCGCGTTGTTCGACGAGGCGCATGCCGACACGGCGGTCTGCGTGGGGCCGCGCAAGCCGAGGTGGATGGAGATGAGGCCCGGCGCGATGTTGCCGATGAGCATCGGGATGAAGAACGGTGAGAGGCGGTCGGCGCCCTGCGCGAGCATGACTTGATGCTGCTGCTCGATGGTCGTGAGGCCGCCGATACCGGACCCCATGATAGCGCCGATCTCGTCTCGATTGCCGTCGTCCACCACAAGCCCGGAGTCCTTCACGGCCTCATTGGCGGCGACAAAGGCGAATTGCGCGAACCGATCCATCCGGCGCGCGTCCTTCTTGCCGATGACGGCCGCGGCGTCGAAACCGCGCACTTCACCGGCGAAACGCGTCGGCAGAGCCGACGGATCGAAGAACGTGATGGTATCGATGCCGCTCTTGCCGGCGGTTACGTTGGACCAGAACTCCGAGACGGAGTTGCCGAGCGGCGTGATGGCGCCGAGGCCGGTGACGACGACGCGCCTCTCAAAGCGCATGCGGTTTGCTAAAGCGTCCTCATGATGGCGTCCCGGGTAACGCAGTATCGAGCCCGGGACCTATTATCGCCTTCCCTATATGGTGTGCGTTGAAGCGTGGTTCCTGCAATGAGGCGATGGTGGAGCGGACTTGTAGGTCGATTTGATTCCAGCTCGCGTTGCACGCGCGTGCGTTGCGGATCGTTCGCGCACGATGCGCGTAGAACCGCGAATCGCAAAACTTTTTCTCCACGACACTGGAAAATGGGTGGCTCAAGTATTTTTTCCCCCAACCGATGATAATGAAGGGGAATAGTGCATCGACGCGAACAGTCGCGATGTGGGCCGTGTAAAGACCCCGTACCCTCCGGCCGCGCGCAAAAACCGCCAACGCTCCGCAGCGGCGGATACAATCATACAAAGAGGCGTACAGCAACGCCCCGCGAGCGCCGGAAATTCAGAGGGGAGGTGACCTGCACACCGTGGCCAAGAAGAAAGCAAAGGCGAAAAAGAAAAAGAAACACTAACGCGCTAATCGCGTTATGACAGATTTCGAGGGGTGCCGCTTCGGCGGGGCCCCTTCTTTAATTCTTTGAAGTAGCGCTCGCCGCGCGGCCCGCCGTCCTTGCGCGCGAGCCCCGTGTATACGGCCCATCCAAGCTTCCTCACGCTGTTGAGGAGCAACTCGAAGACCAGCGCTCCCTTCGCAGCCCCCGGCCCGTATGGGTCGATGCGGACGAAACCTAAACTCCGGTAGAGGTCGATGGCGCGCGCCATGAAAGGCAGCGTGTCCAAGCGCATTCTCCGGTAGCCGATGCCGGCGGCGACGTCGATGACCGACTCGACCAGCGCGCGCCCGGCGCCCGTGGCGCGGTGCGCTGGGCGGACGTACAAGCGCTTCATCTCGCACGTCCAAAGCCCGAGGTCGCGCAAGCACACGCATCCGATCGGCGTCCCCGCCGCATACGCGAGCAACAGCCTGCCGCGCGGCGGGCCGTAAGCGCCGGGCAGATCGGCAAGCTCTTCATCCAGGTGCGTCAAGCAAACCGTGCCGGCGATCGACGCGGCGTATTCCCGAAGAAGCTCTCGCGCATCTGCGATGCGCGCCGGTGTATCGGCGTTGACGATGCCGAGGGAATCGAGCGAGGGCACGGTAACGTCACCTTCGTGGACAAGCATGAAACTACTCTCGCGACGCAAGCGGTGCACGCCGGCGACATCCCGCGACCCGTCAATCAACCCGCAAGTCTGCCGATCTATCAGTCCGCCGGTTGGGCGTTCCGCGATCTCGATGAGGTCGATGCGGTCTACGAGCACCGCGTGCCCGGAGCCATTTACGGCACCGATGGCTTGCCCAACACGCTGGCGCTTGAGGCACAGCTCGCGTCGTTAGAGGGCGCGCAATCGGTCGTGGTGACGAGCGGCGGCATGTCGGCGCTGCTCGCCACGTTTCTCGGTGTGCTGCGCCAAGGCGACCGGATCGTGGCCAGCCGCGACCTCTACGGGAACAGCGTCCGCCTCATGCAGCACCTCGCCCGCTTCGGGGTGAGCGCCGAGTTCCTCGACGCCACCGACCTCGACGTCGTGCGCCGCGCGCTGGCAATGCCCGCGCGCCTCGTGCTCGTTGAGACGATCTCAAATCCGCGGATGCGCGTGGCGGACGTTCCAGTGCTCGCGGATATCGCGCACGAGCGCGGCGCGCTGCTTTTGGCGGACAACACGTTGGCCACGCCGTGGCATTGCCGCCCCCTCGCACTCGGCGCGGACCTGGTGATGGAGAGCGCGACGAAGTTCCTCAGCGGTCATCACGACGTGGTGATCGGCGCGGTCGGCGGCGCGCGCGAGCTCGTCGAGCCGATCCGCACGCTCGCCGTCCGCAGCAGCATCGTGCCAGGGGCGTTCGACGCGTGGCTGAGCACGCGTTCCGTGAGCAGCGTGACGCTGCGCGTCGAGCGCGAGTCGGCGAATGCGGCGCGCGTCGCCGGCTGGCTCGCGCATCACCCGAAAATCCGCGTCGTCCACTATCCGGGGCTGGAATCGCATCCCGACCACGCGGTCGCGCGCCGAGTGCTGGTAAATGGGTTCGGCCCGATGCTTTCCTTTGAAATAGACGGCGGCGCTGCTGCAGTCAACCGGCTGTTGGGCAAACTTGAGCTCATCAAGCTGGTCTTGAGCTTTGGAGGCGTCGGGACCACGCTCGCGCATCCCGCAAAGTCGTCGCATCGCGCGCTTTCGGCCGAGGAACGCGCGGCGCTTGGCATCCACGACGGCTTCTTGCGCTTGTCGGTGGGCATCGAGGCGGTGGAAGACATCGAAGGCGACCTGAAGCGCGGCTTGGACGCTATATGAAACAGAAACCGCCTAAGAACGCGGAAAATCTCCGCTGTTACGCCTGCGGTTCAACCGACGTGGTCTACCGCATCGCCAAGATCTACTGCGCCAAATGCGGGCGCCTCATCGAGAACTGCTGCGGCGATTAGTCATTTCAGGAAGGCGGAGACGTTTTCGTCTCGCTTCGGCGGCTCGTCGCGGCCGTAGAGATACTTCGCCAAGAACGATTCCACCGCCGCATTGAAGCGCTTGGTGTTCTCCGGTTTCGCGAAGCCGTGGCCCTCATCCGGGAACACGATGTAGGTCACGGGCCTGCCGTTTTGGCGCATCGCGGCCACGATCTGGTCGCTCTCGCGAACGTTGACGCGCGGATCGTGCAGTCCCTGGCCGATGAGCAGCGGCGCCTTGATCTGATCCGCCTTGAACAGCGGCGATTGCGCGTTGAGAATATCCACCGTGTCGCCCATGCGCCGGTCGAACAGCGCGCGCTGCGTCTCCCAGTACGGCGGTATCGACGCCAAGAGCGTGTTGAGATTCGAGGGCCCGACGATGTCGACGCCGCACGTGAACGCGTCTGGTGAAAACGCCAGCGCCGCCAGCGTGGCATAGCCGCCGTAACTGCCGCCCATGATGGCCACGCGCTTGGCATCGGCGTAGCCTTGCGTCACCGCCCAATCCTTTGCGTCGAGCAGATCGGTGCGCATCGTGCCCGCCCACTGGCGATCACCCGCATTGAGAAACGCCTTGCCGTAGCCGGTCGAACCGCGGAAGTTCGCCTGCAAGACCGCATAGCCGCGGTTTGCCAGCCACTGCACGGTGCCGCTGTAGCCCCACACGTCTCTGCCCCACGGTCCGCCGTGCACGAGCATCACCATGGGTAGTTTTGTCGGTTCGACGCCGACCGGCAGTGTCAGGTAGCCGTGAATCGTCAAGCCGTCGCGGGCTTGGTAAGTGATCGGCTGCATGTTCGCAAGCGCGAGCAGATCCAGCGCGGGGCGGGCGCTGAAGAGAAATGAGGTGGTCTTGGTGTAGCGGTCGTAGAGGTAGTACGAGACGGGACCGTCGGCAACGGTGTAGCTGATGAGCAGCGTGTGTTCGGCCCGATCCGAGCCGAGAATGCGGATGTCGCCCCGGTGGGCGGCGATCAGCGCCGCGAAATCCAGTTGATATGCGGGATCGAAGAACGCCCACTCGAGGTGTTCGCGCTGGATCCTTGCGGCGATCAGCCGGTGTGACGATGAAAAGTATGCGCTATCCACATCGTACGCGGGATCCTGGTAGACCATGCTGTATTTTCCGGTTGCGACGTCGTACTTCAGCAGTCGAGCGACGTTCGCGCCGGCGTTGGCCGTGACGTACAGGGACTTGCCGTCCGCCGAGAACCCTTCGGGCGACGGCAAGCCGTCATCCGCGCTGAACGTGACGAGTTTGCGCCACTTCGAACTCGGCGCGTCGCGCACGTCGATCTCGTACGAACCATCGGCGTGTTGGGTGAATGAGGCGCGCACTTGCAACGATGCGTCAGCGACCCAGCCCGCCACCGAGCCGGGGTTCTGCGTGTCCAAGGTCGATTTTCCAGTGGCCGGGTCGAGCCGATACACGTCAAAGACGCTCTTATCGCGCTTGTTCATCTGGATGAGAATCGCGTGCGGTTGGGCGAGGTTGATGTCCAGGATATCCGCGCGCACGCCGTCGTACGGCGTGAGATCCCGAGGAGCGCCACCGGCGATGCCCGCGGCGAGAATGTGAGAGTTCTCGTCGCCATTCTTGTCTTGGGTGTAAAGGACGCTGAGGGAGTTCGGCGCCCACGTGACGTTGCGAATCGGACGGTTCGGGTCGGAGGCCACGACGCGGTCGTCGTTTCGACCGATCGTTTTCACCCAGACGGCGAGCACGCCATTGGACGGCGCCAAGTAGGCCAAACGCACACCATCGGGAGAGATCGCCGGCGCTGCTTTCTCCGGGTTGCCGAACAGCACGTCGCGCGGGATCAGCGGCGGCAGGTCGGCGCGCGCGGGCGCTGCCAGCGTCGCGATCAGCGCGAGCGGGATGACGAGCACGGACAACTTCGTCCATTGGATTCGCATGGCGGTCCTCCGAATCTGGGGTTGCAAACGTCCGAGCCGGGCGCGGCTACTTCCTCTTGTTCTCTGGATGCGGCAAGCCGGACTTTGATCCGTTTCTCTCGCATGCTGCACTATCGTGCTCGCAACGATATTAGCTTTGTTGTCGGCCGTGGCATTCGGGGCAGCCGACTTTGTAGCCGGACTTGTGACCCGGCGCACGCCCGTGCTCACGGTCGTGGTGATCTCGCAGCTTTCCGGTCTCGCATTGCTGCTATGCACGGTCTGGTTCGTTCCGGGGACCGCGTTTCCGAACGCCGGCGATGTGGGTTGGGGTCTTGCGGCCGGCTGCGCGGGCGGCGTCGGCCTCGCGCTGCTCTATCTCGGACTTGCGATTGGCCGCATGAGCGTCGTCTCGCCGCTGACCGCCCTGCTCGGCGCCTCGCTGCCCGTCGTGTTCGGTATCGCGAGCGGAGAGCGACCCGCTGCGCTCGCGCTCTACGGGGTGGGGCTGGCTTTGGTCTCGGTGGTTCTGATATCGAGCGCGCCCGAACACGCAGCCAATCCCCTGCCGCCGCGCGCGGCTCGCGCTGGAATCGCCGCAGGGATCGCTTCCGGACTTGCTATCGGCACGTTCTTGATCCTGTTGGCGCACGTGCGTCATGAGGCGGGCTTGTGGGCGCTGGCTGCCGCGCGTTGTTCGTCGATCGTGCTGCTCGGCACGATCGCGTTTGCGACTCGCCGCCCGATCCAGCCCTTTTCCGCTCCGCTTCGGCCCATCGTCCTAGCCGGACTCATCGACGCGACCAGCACGGCGCTGTACGTGATCTCGACGCGCTACGGCCTGCTCTCGGTCGTCGCGGTTTTGACCTCGCTGTATCCCGCCAGCACCGTGCTGATGGCGCGCTTCATCCTTAAAGAACGCATGACCCCGCTCGCCCTTGGCGGCATGGCCCTCGCAGCGATCAGCGTCTCGCTGATCGCGCTCGCGCGATAGGGCTTACAGGACGGGCTCGCTCGGGTTCGGATTGGTCAACGCCGTGAGGATGTGGTCCTGCCAGCCGCCATTGATGTAAAGGTAGTTGCGCGCGAAACCCTCGACCTCGAAGCCGAGTTTGCGCAGCAGTGCGCCGCTTCGCTCGTTGGCGGGCATGTAGTTGGCCATGATCCGGTGCATGCCGATCGTCTCGAACACGAAGGGTATGGCCGCGCTCAGCGCTTCGGTCATGAAACCTTTGCCGACGCAGCGCCGATCGAGCGCATAACCGAGATAACACGCCTGAAAAATCCCGCTGACGAACTCGGAGAAGTTGCATTGCCCGAGGACCGGACCATTCGGGTAGTCCCGCGCGAAGATCACAAAGCGCGCCGAACGCCGCTCCAAGAACTCGTGACGATCGCGGTCCAGCGCCTCTTCCCAAAAAGCCGCGCTGAAAAACCGGTCGGCCGGCACCGGCGCCCATGGCCGTAGATGCTCTGCGTTGTCGCGGTAGTATTGCGCAAGGCGCGTCGCTGCATCGCTTGGTCCGACCCGCAAGACGAGGCGCACCGTTTGAAGGGTGCCGTCGGATTTGACGTGTTCTTGCAAACTATCTCTCCGCGTCGACGCTTCGGAATCATCGCGCAACCGCCCTGGAGCGCAAGAGGGCAAGCTCGTGCAGCGCCCAAATGCATAAAATGCGACTCTGGACGATCAGCGCAGTTGCTTTTGCGCTCTTTATCGTCCTCGGTTTTCTGGTCGCGACGCCGCCGTTCTCACGCCTCGATGCGGCAGCCACAGCGCTTCAAGGTCATGGCATGCAGGCGGCCGTCATTTTCACCGAATCGGGGCGGTTCTTACCGCTGTTGTCGATCGGCTTGATCGGCATCGCAACTCTCGCGGCGGCGCGCCTGGCGCTATGGATGGGTGCCGGTGTGCTTGTATCGCAGATCATGTCGCAAGGCGTTGTCGAATTGATCAAGATCTTCTTTCACCGCGCTCGACCCGATCACTGGCTCGTCTATCACGAGCCGGGATACTCGTATCCGAGCGGGCACGCCAGCACCGCGATCGTATTTTTCGGAAGCTGGTTGCTGATCATTCTGATGGCGCCGCTGCCCAGACTGGCAAAGATCGTTTGCGCCGCCGTGCTCTTCGTGTGGATGCTCGCAATCGACTGGTCGCGCCTCGCGCTCGGCGCGCACTACTTGACTGACGTCATCGGAGGCACGTTGTTCGGGATTTTTTGGGTTAGCATGGTGCTCGCGGTTCTTGCGCGCCTGGGCGTCGCAGCCAGTGATCTCCGAGCGAAACGGAAAGCTGCATGATGCCAAGTTGACCGAGGTCGGAGGGCTTTGGTATACTAGGTTGGTTCCCTCGTCCCGCATACTGAACCCTAGGAGTAGTCTACGTGTCTTTTTACATTAACCTACAGCGCTTTGCGCACAAGAAGGGTCTCGGCTCGTCTCGCAACGGGCGTGATTCTCAGAGCAAGCGCCTCGGCTTGAAGAAATTCGGCGGTCAAGCAGTCGTGCCGGGAAACATCATCCTGCGCCAGCGCGGCACAAGGTTCTTCCCCGGCCACGGCGTGGGCATGGGCAAAGACAACACGTTGTTCGCGCTGGTCGGCGGCACGGTGCTCTTCACGCGCCGCAGCAAGGATCGCCAGATCGTCGCCGTGGCGCCGGCCGCGGCCAAGGCTTGATCGCGATGGACGCACGGACCTAAAGGTCCGTGGCTACGGACATCCGCGACGAGATTGACACCAGCGATGAGAGCGAAGCCCGCACTTCAATGCGGGCTTTGTCGATTGTGACGCCGTGTTCGTAGACGAAGCGCGCATCGACGTGCGCGGCGGCAACGGTGGCAACGGCAAGGTCGCATTCCGCCGCGAGAAGTTCGTGCCGCGCGGCGGTCCCAGCGGCGGCGACGGCGGGCGCGGCGGATCCATCTCCATCGTCGCGGATCCTCAACTTTCGACGCTGCTCGAATTCCGGCACAAGCGCAAATTCCTCGCGCCAAACGGCGAGAACGGCGGCGCTGACAACTGTCACGGCAAAGACGGCGACGACATCACGGTTCCCGTGCCGATCGGCACGCTGGTCTACGAAAACGACCGACTCATCGTAGACTTGAGCGAGCCCGGCGCGCGCGCAGTCGTGGCGCGCGGCGGACGCGGCGGCCTTGGCAACCAGCACTTCGCGACGTCGGTGAATCAAACGCCGCGCTTCGCGCAGCATGGTGAACCTGGCGAAGAACTCGCGCTCGATCTTCAACTCAAACTCCTCGCCGATGCGGGCATCGTGGGTGCGCCTAACGCCGGCAAGTCGACGTTGCTCGCCAGCGTTTCAGCGGCTCGCCCGAAAATCGCCGACTATCCGTTCACCACGCTGGACCCGCAGCTGGGCGTCGTGAAGATCGACATCGACGTGAACTTCGTGCTCGTCGATCTTCCGGGCTTGATCGAGGGTGCAAGTCAGGGCGCCGGACTCGGCGACAAGTTTTTGCGGCACATCGAACGCACGCGCGTGCTGATCCATCTCATCGATGGCGCGCTCCCACCGGATGCGGCCATCGAGCAGATGTCGATGATCGAAGCAGAATTGCGCGCGTGGAATCCGGCGCTGATCGAAAAGCGGCGCATTCTCGCCGTCTCGAAACTGGATCTGCCCGACGCGAAGAAGACGCTCGACGCGGTTGCGGCACACGCCAAGCAAGAGGTGTTCGGCATCTCCGCCGCCACCGGGCACGGCGTGCGCAAACTCATGCAAGCGACATACCTGGCGATCGTCGAGGCGAGGGAGAAGGACACGGACCTAAAGGTCCGTGGCTCTGAGGACAGCGAGCCCGTGCTTCGGCCGAAGCCCGCGCCGGTACGCACCGTCAGGGTAGTCAAGGAGGCCGATGGCTTCCGCGTGATCGGCCAGCGCCTCGAACGGCTCGCCGCGATGACGGATTTTTCCTCGGACGATGCGCGCGCGTTCTTCGAGCGCGCGCTCTACCGCAGCGGCGCGCGCCGCAAACTCGAAAGACTCGGCGTCCGCACCGGCGACATGGTGCGCGTCGGTCCGGCCGAGATCACCTTTTCATGAGCCTCACCCGCACCGGCTTGCTGGGCGGCACGTTCGATCCGATCCACTTCGGACATCTGTTCATCGCCCAAGCGGTGTGCGCAAAGGCGGGCCTCGATCGCGTGCTCTTCATGCCGGTCGGCGATCCGTCGCATCGAGCCGTTCACGCGACCGCAGCCCACCGCAAGGCCATGGTGGAGCTGGCCATCGCCGGTAATCAGCACTTCGCGATCGACGACACCGCGCTCGAGCAAAAAGGCCCGGTGTATACCGCGGACACTCTGGCGCTCGTACGCCCGAAGCTGACGAATGACGAGTTGTACTTCATCGCCGGCGCTGATGCGCTCACAGCCAGCCGCTGGCGCCGCCTCGATGAGGTCGCGGCCGCGGTCGCGCGCTTTTACGTCGTGCGTCGCGAAGGCACGCTCCTTGAAGAGATGGCGAGCGTGCTCGGCGACTTGCCCGCGGATCTCTACCAGCGCTTCGAGATGCTCGACCTGCCGCTCGTCGATATCTCTTCGAGCGTGATCCGCGAGCGCGTGGCGAACGACGAACCCATCCGCTATCTCACGCCGGATGCCGTCGTCAAATATATCGAATCGAAAAGGCTCTATCGCAAGGGGAACGGGCCGGACTAAAAGTCCGGCATGCTACGCTAGTTGGCGCTCAGGGCGGGGAATGAGAACGTGCCCGTCGCAATCGGTCGCGTCGCCCTTCTCGCGCCGGCCGGGCCGGGCCAACCGAGCAGCATGATGCGGATGTTGCCTGCTGCACGGACCAAGCGGCGCAAATGCGCTGCGCCGGAAATCTTCGGATCATCGCCAAACGGCGAGTCTTGCGCTTCGAGCAATAATGTGGACCTCGGAAAGAGAAACGGAGAACTTTGGGACTTCTGTACCCATGAGTATACCGCCCCAAACTAGAGCTGCCAATTCCGAACGTCCGGTCGAGCGGCGCCGGCGCCGGCGCAGTTCCACGCTCATGCTGGGCGGCTGCGAAGCGGAGGCGCTGGCAGGCTCTTTCGGCACTCCGCTCCTGGTCATCGACGAGCCGGCGCTGCGCGACACGATGCGGCGTTTCAAGGCTGCGTTCGAACACCCGCGCTGGCTCGCGTCGCTCACCTACGCAGGCAAGGCGCTGCTGCTTCGCTCCATCGCCGCGATCGCCTACGACGAGGGGCTCATCATCGACGTCTGCTCGCGCGGCGAGCTGGAGACCGCGCTGCGTGCAGGCGTGCCCGCCGATCATTGCATCGTCCACGGCTGCTTCAAGCTCGACGCCGAGATCGACCTCGCCGTCGGCGCGGCCGTGCGCCACGTCGTGGTGGATCATATCGAAGAAATAGCAGCGCTTGATGCTGCAGCCGAACGTCGCAAAGCCGCTTGCAGCGTGCTCGTGCGGGTCAATCCCGCCATCGAGGCCGTGACCCACGAGCACGTGCAAACCGGCGCTGCGCATTCGAAGTTCGGCTTCGCGATCGCCGACGGCCAAGCTATGGAAGCGCTTGCGGCGGTGAGCGCTGCTCCGCACCTGACCCTGGGGGGTCTGCATTGCCATCTCGGTTCGCAGATCGTCGACTTGGTGGCGTACGAACACGAGGTCGCCGCGCTTACCGCACTCGCACATCAAGCGCAGCATGACCGCGGGATAAGCATCGATATCGTCGACGTCGGCGGCGGCCTTGGCGTCGACGAGGGCGATCGGCAAGGGCCGACGCCGGAGGCCTGGGCGAAAGCGCTGTTCGACTCGTTCGACCGGCATTGGGACCCGCGCGAGAAGCGCGCTGCGAAGAGCCCGCCGCACATCCTGGTCGAGCCCGGGCGCGCCATCATCGCCGCAGCCGGCACCACGCTGTATCGGGTCGGCGTTCGCAAGCGGCTTCCGGACGGCGCCGAAGCGCTCATCGTGGACGGCGGCATGTCCGACAATCCCCGGCCCGCGCTGTACGGCGCGAATTATCGCGTTTCGCTCGCCCATCGGCAAGGCGCGGAGCCAAGCGGCACCTTCACGGTCTTCGGCCGGCACTGCGAATCCGACCGCATGGTCGCACGCGTGCCGCTGCCGGAACCCAAGGCCGGCGACCTGCTTGCCGTCCACGCAAGCGGAGCGTACACTTATTCCATGGCGAGCAACTACAATCGCTTTCCACGCCCAGCGGTCGTGCTGGTCGGGGGCGGACGCGCGCGGCTCGCTGCGCGGCGAGAGCCGCTCGAGCACGTGCTCGACCTCGACGTGCATGGCGCCGAAGGAGCCACTCCATGATACGGCAGTGCATGGCCGCGCTGGTCGCGGCGTTAGCGGCGGTCGCTTGTTCCGCCGCAAGCAGCGACAAGCCGGACAACATCGCGGCCGTCGGCGACATCCATGACCGCAAGAGCGCGCAGGAAGTCGTCGTCGAAGGCACCGTGGAGTCGGTCCTGCCCAACTCCCGCACGGCCGCGGGCGATCACCAAAATTTCATCATCAACCTGAGCACCGGAGAAGGTGAGCAGCAACTCATCCTCGTCTCGCACAACATCGACATCGCCCCCACGGCGCCGCTCAAGGTCGGTGACGACGTCGTGATCAAAGGCGAGCTCGCGCTCGATCGCAAGGGACCCGTCATCCACTGGACCCACCACGATCCCAGGTTGCGCCACCAACCCGGCTTCATCCGGGTGGGCGGCGCAACATATGAGTGAACGGATCCACGCGATAGCGCTCGCCTCCGCCTCGCCGCGCCGCCTGGCGCTGCTGCAAAGCATCGGGCTTGACGTCACGGTCGTGCGATCGGCGTACGAAGAACATCGTGCAGACGCCAAACTTGAACCGGGCGAGCTCGTACAGCTCCACGCAGCGGGCAAGGCGGAACGCGCTGAGCCGGCTGGACCTGCGCTGCTCATCGCGGCCGACACGCTCGTCGCGGTCGGTGACGAGGTTCTCGGCAAACCAAAAGACGCCGTCGAAGCGCGCAGCATGCTGCGCCGCCTGTCCGGCCGGCGCCACACGGTCTACACCGGTTTCGCGGTCGTCGATCGTCTCACGGGCGGTCGGACCATCGGCATGGAATCAACCGCCGTGCAGTTCTCGCCGCTCAGCGACGGCGAGATCGAGCGCTATGTCGCCACCGGCGAGCCGCTTGACAAAGCCGGCGCGTATGGCATCCAGGGCCGCGGCGCGCTGCTGGTCACGTCCATCGCCGGCGATTTTTACACCGTGATGGGTCTGCCGCTTGCGCGCGTGGCGCGCGCGTGCGCGACCTTGGGATACGATCTGATCTAACAGACATGGCAGGCGTCTTCGAACAACTGTATGCGCGCGTCGCACCGGAGGTCAGCATCGACCTCGGCACCGCCAACACGCCCGTGCACGTGCGCGGCGTGGGCGTACGCTTCGTCGAGCCGACGGTCGTCGCCATCGACACGGATTCGGGTGAGATCATCACCGTGGGCGAGGGCGCCAAGCAGATGATGGGCAAGACACCGCGCAACATCACCGTGGTCCGGCCGATGCGCAACGGCGTCATTTCGAACTATAAGTACACCGAAGCGCTGGTGCACATGTTGCTGGATCGCGCGCTGCGCGGGCGCTCGATCATCCCGCCGCGCGTCATCATCGGCGTGCCGGGCAGCGCGACCAACGTCGAGCGCAAAGCCGTGCGCGAGGCCGCACTCGGCGCCGGCGCCGGGCGGGTCTATTTCGTGCCGCAAGGCATCGCTGCGGCCGTCGGCGCCGGGCTGCCGATCTTGCAGCCGCACGGCAGCATGATCGTGGACATCGGCGGCGGGACCACCGAAGTCGCAGTGCTCGCGTTGGGCGGCATCGTCGTGGGCCGTTCTTTGCGCTTGGGCGGCAACCGGCTCGATGAGGCGCTGATGGCGCACCTGCGCACCACGCGCAGCTTCATCGTCGGCGAGCGCACCGCGGAAGCGCTCAAGATCTCGCATGGTTATTACGGCAGGCCCGTCGGCCGGCCGCCGGTCAAGATCGTCGGCCAAGACGTGCGCCGGCTCGGGCCGGGAACGATCGAGGTGCACGAGGAAGAAGTCGGCGCCGCGATCGCCGAGCCGCTCGGCGAGATCGTCGACGCGATCCGCGGAGTGCTCGAGCAGACGCCGCCGGAACTCGTGCGCGACGTCGCGGAACGAGGTATCGCGCTCGCCGGCGGAGGCGCAGCCATCGCCGGACTCGCGCCGACGCTGCAACTCGTGCTGGGCGTGCCGGTGCGCGTGGCCGAGGATCCGATGCTGTGCGTGGCGCTGGGCGCCGCCGAGATCCTGCGCGATCCTCGTTTGTTCTCCGCATTGTTTCCGGCGCCGCAGTCGCTGATCGGCAGGTGGTGGCGATTCCTTCGTTCTGGGACGAACGCAAACTCCTCGTCTTCGTCGCGCTGATCATCGTCGCGTCGGCGCTGATGCTGCTCGAACTCGACGCGGTGCGTAGCGGACGACAGAGCATCATCGATCAAGTCGTGAGCGCCGTGTACGTACCGGTTGAGAGCGGCATCGCGCACGTGATCGGCGGCATCGCGCAACAAGCGCACGATCTCGCGAGCGCAGGCTCGCTGGCCGCGGAGAATCGAGCGCTGCAGGAAAAAGTGCGCGCGCTGGCCGGCGCCAACGAGCGGTTGCGTTCGTCTTCGGTCGAGAATCAAGAGCTGCGCAAGATGCTCGCGATGCGCCAGGCATTGCGTCGCGGGACCATTCCAGCGGACGTCGTCGGCTTCGTCCCCGAGGCGGCGCGACGAGAAGTGACGATAGACAAAGGCTCTCGCGACGGCGTCAAACGCGACGCGGTGGTCGTCGACGGCGACGGCCTCGTCGGCCACGTCACCGACGTCGGCGCTCGCGAGGCACACGTGTTGCTCCTCATCGATCCCACGAGCGCCGTGCCCGCGTATTTGGAGGACACGCGTTCGTGGGGCATCGTGACCGGCACGTGGCTGCACGCGAAGATGAAGTACATCAATCAGGACGCCAAGGTTCTTCCAAATGAGGTCGTGGTCACGGGAAAAGGCGAAGTGTATCCGGGCGGCATCCCGATCGGGCGCGTACGGGAAGTCGATCGCAAGGACAATGCGCTGTATCAAACGGCCGTGCTCGAACCGGCGGTAGACTTCTCGTCGCTCGTGCACGTGCTGGTGCTGCGCTCGCCGTGAGCGCCGACGCGATGCGCGCCCCGGGCCAACGCAGCACGACGACCAGCGGGAAGCCGCGCGCGCGCGGCGTTGATGCCGAGATCTCGGTTGCGCCGCGCTTTCCGGTTTTGCTGGGCCTGGCGGCTCTGGCGGTTCTGCTTCAAGCGACCGTATTGCACGGCTTCTCCCTGAGGGGCGCTCAGGCCAGCCCGCTGACCGTGCTCATCGTATGGACGGGGTTGCGCTGCGGCGTCACCACGGGTGGATGGCTCGGACTCTTCGGCGGCCTGCTGGAGGACGCGCTGGGCGGCGGAGGGCTTCAAGTGCTCGGCGCAACGCTCGTCGGGTATCTCGCGGGCTTGTTGAGCAATCGTTTCTTCTCCGACTCTTTGCCGGTGTTCTTGGCGGCTGTGGCCGCGGGCACCGTGGTGCGCGCGGCGGTGCAGTACGTCGTGCTGGAGGTCGCGTTCGGCGATCGCGGCCTGTTCCACAGGCTTTCGCACGAGACGCTCTACGCGATCGTGCTGAATTGCGCGATCGCTACGCTCGCGCTGTTCAGCCTCCGCCTCTTCGCCAACGTCCGTCTTCCGGCGCGGTGAGCGTGTAGATGGCCGTACTGACGCGACCTCCCGTCGGCGGTGACGATGCTGCGATCCGGCTGCGGCGGACCATCATCTTCATTCTTCTCGTAGGCGCGGCGCTCGGTGTGCTCATCTGGCGCTTGATCGATGTGCAACTCGTCCACGGGGCGCAGTACGAGCAACTCGCCGACGCCAATCAGCTGCGCACGATCCCTCTCGCCGCGCCGCGCGGTTTGATGTACGATCGCCGCGGCGTCATCATCGCGGCGAACCGCCCCTCGTTCGTCGTGCAGGTCGTGCCGATGCAGTTGCGCGACCCGCAGGGCGAGCTCGCAGAACTCGCGCAGGTCCTCGGCCAACCTCCCGCCGTGCTGATGCGCCGGTTGCTCCATCAAGAAGGCGTCGCGTACAAAGACTTCGATGCGTTGGCAGCAGCGGTGCCCTTGGGACCGGTCACGATCGCCCAGGACTTGAGCGCTGCGACCGTCGCTCGCTTCTCCGAGCGCGCTGACCGCCTGCCCGGCATCGCGGTCGAACTCGTGCCGGTGCGCAAATATCCTTTCGGCACGCTGGGTTCTCACATCATGGGTTACGTGGGGCGCATCACCAAGGACCAGTACGAGGAGCGCAAGGGTCGAGGCTATGGTTCAAACGACGTCATCGGCAAGGATGGGCTAGAAGACACGTATGACGAGTTCATGCGCGGCATCGGCGGCGGCCGACAGATCAAGGTCAACTCCGCCGGCCAGGCGGTGGCCACGCTCGGCGACAGCGACGCCGTGCCGGGCAACAGTCTGGACCTGACCGTCGACTGGAATCTCCAGCGCGCGGCCGAGCAGGCGATGGACGCGCAGATCCGCGTGATCGCGCAGCGCATCGGCCACCGCATCGCCGGTGCGGCGATCGTCGAGGACCCCAACACCGGCGCAGTGCTGGCCATGGTCAGCCAACCGAACATCAATCCCAATGACTTCGCCGTGGCCGTTTCTGAGAAGAAGTACGCCGAGTACCTCAACGACCCGCTCAAGCCGTTGTTCATCCGCGCGATCGAGGGCAAGTACCCGACCGGTTCCACCTTCAAGATGATCACGAGCTCAGCGGCTTTTGCAAGCGGCGTGCTCACGCGCGACAGCGTGCGCAACTGCCCCGGCTATTTCGATCTCGGCCTGGTCTTCAACGACGACGCGGCCGGCGGCCACGGCACGCTCAACCCGATTCAAGCGATCTCGCGTTCGTGCGACGTCTTCTTCTACAAGGTGGGATACGAACTCGGCATCGCGCGCTTGGATCGCTTTGCTTCCGCCTTCGGCATCGGGCATCGCACCGGCATCGACCTGCCGGGCGAAACGACGGGCACCCTTCCAACGCCGGCCTGGAAGAAGCGCTACTATGACGATCGCTGGTACGCGGGCGACACCGTCAACATGGCCATCGGCCAGGGCTTTGTCGAAGCCTCACCGGTCCAGATGCTCAAGGTCGGCTCGGCGATCGCCAACGGCGGCAGATTGTATGCGCCGTACTTTCTTGCCGACGTGCGCGACGCGCATGGACACGTAGCAAAGCGTTTTGGTCCGCGCTATCAGGGCCGCTTGCCCGTCTCCGAATCGGATCTGGCGATCGTGCGCGAGGGCATGCTCGGCGCGATCGAAAGTCCGTACGGCACCGCCTACAACGTGCTCATTCCCGGTTTTCACTACGCCGGCAAGACCGGCACGGTCGAAAATGTGCGCACGCCGGACAACCCCGAGGGCCGTAACCATGCGTGGTTCGTCTGCTTCGCGCCGTACGATCATCCGCGGATCGCCGTCGCCGTGTTCATGGAGAAAAGCGGCGGCTTCGGCGCGGTGAACGCCGCTCCGGTCGCGCAGGCCATCGTCGAGGCGTATTTCCATCTCAATCGCGCGGGGCCCCAGGGCAACGGCATCCGCGACTAACGACATTAGAGACATGAAGGTTCGCGTGCAAAACGGACCTAAAGGTCCGTTGATATAAGGAGTTCTCTAATGCAGACGACGCCGCGCTTCGCACTGGCCGATTCGATGAGCCGACTCGGCACGGAAAGCGCTTTCCTCGTGCTGGCGCGCGCACGCGCGCTTGAAGCGCAAGGCCGCAACGTCATACACTTGGAGATCGGCGAGCCCGATTTCGACACGCCCAGCCATATCAAGGAAGCCGGCATCGCGGCGATCCGCGCCAACCGCACGCACTACACGCCGGCCGAGGGCATCGCGGATCTGCGCGACGCGATCGCCGCGCATGTGACGAAGACGCGCGGCATCGCCGCCAAGCGCGAGAACGTGGTGGTCAGTCCGGGCGCGAAGGCGACCATCGCCGCGACCCTTATGGCGCTGCTCAACCCCGGCGACGAAGTGGTCATTCCCGATCCGGCTTATCCGGCGTACCGTTCGATCACGACGTATGTCGGCGCGAAGGCGGTCAGCGTGCCGCTGCTGGAGAGCAAAGCGTTCCGGCTCGATCTGAACGCGCTCGAGGCCGCGCTCACGCCCAAGACCAAGATCCTCGTTTTGAACTCACCGCACAACCCGACCGGGGGCATCCTCACGCGCGATGATATCGAGACGATCGCTGCGATGATCGCCAAGCGCGATATCCTGGTCATCAGCGACGAGATCTACAACCGGCACTGTTACGATGCCCCGTTCGCTTCGTACTACGGCATCGCGCAGATGCCGGAACGCACCGTCTTGGTCGACGGCTTTTCCAAGGCGTGGGCGATGACGGGCTGGCGCCTTGGCTTCGGCGTGTACCCGACATACATCGCGCAAGCGGTCGGCGCGCTCATGCTCAACACGATCTCGTGCACGGCCACGTTCGTCCAAGACGCCGGCATCGCCGCGCTGACGGGAGACGACAAACCGGTGCAGGCGATGCACGACGAGTTCTTGCGCCGGCGCCACATCCTGGTGGAAGGCCTGCGCGCGTTGCCGGGCGTGACTTGTCAGCTGCCGGGCGGCGCGTTCTACGTATTTCCGAACTTCTCCGCGATCGACCCGGACGACGTCAAACTCTCCAACTACATCTTGGACACGGGCAATGTCGCCGTGCTCGGCGGCTCGACATTCGGCCCGCACGGCAAAGGCTTCATCCGGATGTCATATGCCAACTCGGAAGCCCATTTGCGCGAAGCGCTCGAGCGCATCAAAAAAGCCCTCTCGGCCTACCGTCGGACCGCCTAGAAGCCCATCGCGGCTTTGACTTCGCCCAGCGTCGTTTGCGCGATCCCGCGCGCGCGCTTGGTGCCTTCGCGCATGACCTCTTCGATGTGCGCCGGCTTCGCCGCGAGGTCGCGCCAGCGTTCGCGTATCGGACGCAGCGCGGCGTTGAGGTGTTTGGCCATGTCGGCCTTGTTCTCCACACAGCCGAGTTGCCCGGCGCGGCAACGCGTCGCGATATCGGGCGCGTTGCCCGCGTTGTAGATCTCGTGGAAGAAGAAAACCGGACAGGTCTCGGGGTGGCCCGGATCCGTTTTGCGGATCTTGGTCGGGTCGGTGAACATCTCTTTGACTTTGGCGGTCGTCTCTTCTTCGCTGTCCGACAGCAAGATGCTGTTGTTATACGACTTGCTCATCTTGCGCCCGTCGGTGCCGGGCACGTAGGGCGTGCGCGACAGCACCGCTTCCGGCTCGATCAGGACGTCGCCGTACAAATAGTTGAAGCGCCGCACGATCTCCCGGCACAGCTCGAGATGCGGCAGTTGATCCTGACCTACGGGCACTCCCTCGCCTTTGAAGATCGCGATGTCGACCGTCTGCAGCACTGGGTAGCCCAAGAAGCCGTGGGTGGCGATCTCCGAACCGAGCGCGTTGATCTGATCTTTATAGGTGGGGACGCGCTCGAGCCACGATACGGGTGTGATCATCGACAACAGCATCGACATCTCGGCGATTTCCGGGATATGCGACTGCACGAAGATCGTGCAGCGTTCCGGGTTCAGGCCGGCGGCGAGCCAGCCGATGACCATCTCGCGCACGTCGGCGGCGATCTCGCGGCTGCGATCGAACTTCGTGGTCAACGCATGAAGGTCGGCGACTTCAAAAAAGCAGTCATTCGCGTGCGTGAGCGCGACGAAATTTTCGAGCGCGCCCAACAGGTGACCCACGTGCAGGCGACCCGACGGCCGCATGCCGGCCATGATCCGGCGCGGTTTGGTCCGAGTCTCAACGGCGACGCTCATCCGTGGGACTTACCCCGCCCGCGACATCAATTCCGCTCGCACGAATCGCCGCGCGAAGCGGACTGCGCGAACGAGAGGTTCGCCGCGCGCGAGCGCGACGGCGAGTGCCGCCGCGAGCGTGCACCCGCTGCCGTGCAGGCGCGAGCCGATGCGCCGCGAGCGGAAACGCGTTACCGAGCCCGCGTCCACCAGCACGTCCGTCACCTGAGAGCCGCGCAAGTGACCACCCTTGACGAGCACGGCTGGGCCTATCGCCGCCAGGGCATGCGCCGCGCGCTCCGCGCCGCCCGCATCGCGCACCGTCACGCCGCTGAGATGCTGCGCTTCGCTCGCGTTGGGCGTGACGATCGTGCACAGTGCCATCAATCTCTTAAGCGCCGCGACTTCAGTCGGTCCTGCAAAACGTCTTCCGGATGAGGCCGCGAGCACGGGGTCGAGGACTATCGGCGTCCGTCCGGCTTTTTTGCGCAAGAAGCGCATCACGGCTCGTATGCCGCCGGCATCGGGTAACAGGCCGACCCGAATCGCGTCGGGTTTGCGCTCCTGCCAGATCGCCCGCAGTTGCGCCGCGATAACCCTCGGCGCGACCGTCGCGACAGCGCTCACCGAGCGTGAGTTCTGAGCCGTGACGGCGGCGACCGCGAACACGCCCCGGGCGCCCAGACGTTCGAAGATGCCTAGATCCCTGCCGATGCCCGCCGCTGCCGTCGGATCCGTCGAGCCGATAGAGCAGATGGTTCTTTTGGCTGAAGCTCGCATGGCTACGACCCTAATTCGCGCTCGGATTCGGGGGTTTTCCACATTTCCACAGCTCCTGTGGAGAACATTCGTTTGGGGGTCAACCTCGAAATCGGCCCGATTCGGAACCTTTTGATCACGGGCTCGGCGTTGGGGCCGGCGTCGGGCTGGCCGCCACGAGCGGTGCGATGTTCGCGGGGGCCGTTTTTCCAGCCGCCCGGTACACCTGCTCGACGAGTTTCCTGAACGCGGCGACGGTGGCGCTTATCTGCTCTTTTGGCTGCGCCAGCAAAATCGAGTCGTACCAATGCGAGGCCTCGGCTTGCAAGAGCGGCGTGCGCGTAGCGTCGCTGCCGAGCGCCGCGTCGCCGCCCGCGGCTTTTCGCGCATCGGCGATCGCCGACCACATGGATTGCTGGTTTGAATCGCTCGTCCAGGCGGAGAGCGAGCCTTCATCGGAACTCGGCGCAAACCCGTATGCGGTGACACCCAGGTGGCGCGCGCGCATGTACTGCCCCGGCGTCACCGCGTCGACGCCGGCGCGGCTCAATGCGGCGGCAAGATGATCGACCACAGCAGCGCGATCGGCGCGCTGTGCCCATGCGCCATCAGCGTCGATCCTCAAGACGACGAGCGCAGATGCTGCTGGGCCAAGCGACTGCGCTGCTTTGCCCGCGAATATCGCCATGCGTTCGCCCATCGCGGTGGGCGGACTGTCGCTGGGCAGGGCGGAGATGGCGATGCTCTCGTCCTCGCTCCAGAAAAGCGCGGGCAAAGCGCGCGAACTCGTGGCCTGGACGGCGTACGCGTGAAATGCGGCGCTGTCCGATGCGGTCACCGCTGCGAGCGAACCGCCTGCCGGAGCTGATGCCAAGACGCGATCCGAAAACAGCGCGAAAGCAGCGCCGCGCGACACCAGCAGCGCCGCGGTTTTGTCGTCGTACGCTCCATGCGGTGAGAAAATACCTGGAGCTGCGCCTTCGGGCGATTCCTTTCGCGCCCAGCGCAACGCGTCGGTGACGAGATATTCGGCGTCGGCAAAGGCGCCGAGCTGCACGAAATTAGGGTCGAGCGACGTCCGGCCGCCGTTGTCCACCAGCACCGGCAGTATTGGTTCGCCGGCCGGATCCGCCAATATCTCCAACTGACCTTGCGCGGCTAGCGCCTTCATCACGTCGAGCGCGTCGGCGTCGGCGCTAGACAACTGCGCCACGAGCGAAGCGGCTTCGGCACGCGACATGGCGCTCTTGCGCAGCAGCTTCGAGTTCGATGGGATCGCGCCGAACGTCGCCAGCCGATTCAGCGCCGCGAGCCCGGCGAGTTCGACGAGATCGTTCGCTCGCACGTGCGGAGCGGTTTCGACGTCGAGCGCGTGCCGGACTGTTGCGGCAAGCTCCGCGTAGCGTTTGAACGCCGGACTATCGCTCAGCTGTTTGTCCGCGACGGGAAGTCGCGTCAGTATGCGCGCTAGATCAGGCGCGCGCGCGTCGGCTGCGTTCCAATGACCGGCGACCACTTCCGAGAGCGCCGTTCCCCCCGTTCGAACCATCTCGAGGGCTGACAGCGCATCTGCGTCGATGGCGAGCGCGAAGCGCGCCCGGGGATGCGCTTGCAGTGCGCGGAGGATCGGACTGAGATCGCCGGGCGCTTCGAGCGCATTTGCGGCCGCGCGAACGGACGCATCGGCGTACGGCGCCGAGCTGATATGCCAGATGACGGCCACGCTCGCCGGTTGGACGACCGCTGCCGGCGCAGCGTCGATTTGCGCCGCGAGTTGGAGCACCATTGCGAAGACGAACATGTCGTATTATCTTTAGAGAAACGGAAAGGGCCGGACGTGCCGGCCCTGCCCTCGAGTGCCCGGGAAGCGTTTACGAATAAGCCGGCGCTACGAGAAGAAGACCTTGACCGTGTTGAAGCCCGTGACGCCCTTGACCGTCGCCTTGATGAACACGGTTCCATCGCCGGGATTTAGGGAGCAGGTGGCCAGCGGCAATCGGCCATTTGAATCCGAGCAGACCGGCGGCGTTCCGATGATGCCGATCGCCTGCTGTATTTCGCCGCCGTATGGCGTGGTGCAGTCTGCTTCGAATAGGCCTATGTCCAGGATGTTGCCGCCCGGCGTCGCGGCCTTGGTCCACACCGCGCCTTGCACGGACGATACGCCGTTCCCGCTGCCCTGGGCCCCCAACGCCACGGACTGCACGACCAGGCAATGGCGGACGACGACTTGCAGCACGTCGATGCCGGAGATCGTCTGGATGATCACGCTTTGGACGAAATCCGAACCTTTGGAACCCGAGCCGATGTTCGCACCCAGACCGGTGCAAGCGGTCGAAGCCGCCACCGCAGCCACGGTGACGAACGTGAAAATCGCTCGCCGTAAACGTTGCATGTGCATCCCTCTTCTCGTGCAGAGCGCGCCGGTGTTTTCCGGGTGCGCGTTTCGAAGGCGCTGCGGGCATATCCTCCGCGGCCCGTGGAACGTCGGCCTGTCGGCTTAAGTCCTAGCTGAAGAAGACCTTGACCGTGTTGAAGCCCGTGACGCCTTTGACCGTCGCTTTGATAAACGCGGTGCCGTCGTTGACGAAAAGAGTTCTACGCCCCGCAGAGGCGCAGCCGCTGCCCGGTGGTGTACCCCCGAAGATGCCGATCGCCTGCTGTATTTCGCCGCCATACGGGTGGATGCAGTCCGCTTCGAACAGTGTGATGTTGCTGGCGCTGCCGTTCGGCGTGGAGGCTTTCGACCACGTAGCGCCTTGCACCGAGGAGACGCCATTGCCGCTGCCTTGGGCGCCTAACGCCACCGCCTGCACAACCAGGCAGTGATTGACGAGCACTTGCAGCACGTCGACGCCGGAGATCGTCTGGATGATCACGCTTTGAACGAAGTCCGAACCTTTGGAGCCGGAGCCGATGTTCGCACCCAGACCGGTGCAGGCGGTCGAAGCCGCCACTGCAGCCACGGTGACTAATGTGAGAATCACTCGTCGTAAACGTCGCATTGAGACCTCTTCCGCGCTAAGTCCTAGCTGAAGAAGACTTTGACCGTGTTGAAGCCCGTGACGCCCTTGACCGTCGCTCTTATGAACGCGGTTCCATCGTTGACGATAAGAAGCGTTTTTCGCCCCACGCTGGCGAAGGCAAACGATCCCTTAATTCCGATCGCCTGCTGAACCTCGCCGCCATATGGCGTGACGCAGTCGGCCTCGAACAACGCTATGTTGGACTGGTTTCCGGCCGGCGGGCCCGGCGGTAGGTTGTTCCACGTAGCGCCCTGCACCGAGGAAACACCGTTGCCGCTGCCTTGGGCGCCTAATGCCACCGCTTGGACCACTAGGCAGTGTCCGACGAGCACTTGCAGCACGTCGACGCCGGAGATCGTCTGGATGATCACGCTTTGCACGAAATCCGAACCTTTGGAACCCGAGCCGATGTTCGCACCCAGACCGGTGCAGCCGGTCGAGGCCGCCACTGCAGCCACGGTGACTAACGTGAAAATCGCTCGCCGTAAACGTTGCATCGAAACCTTTCCTTTACGCAGGCATCCTAAGTCGCGGCCAGCACGGGCTCGGGGCGCCTCGAAATGGCTCAACCGCCGGCTTTCGTGAAGGTGACCAGCCCTTGGGACTTTCGCTTCGCAGGGCCCCCTGGGCCTCCTCCGCCGCTGCCGGTCCCTACAACTTCGGCAGCGTGAAGGGACCGACCGGCACGGAGAACGTTTGGGCGCCCCCGTCTTCGATCGCCGGCCCGACCGCCAGGCTGTAGGACTGTGTTTCGTCCTTCTTTTCCGTGATGACGAAGGTGATGTATCCGACCGATTGATGCAGCGGGTAGATGCGTGGACCCTTGAAGAACTCGACGTCGTTCAGGGGGAACACCGCTTCCTTGAACGCCGCGAACGTGTGACCGGCGCCGTCCGTGAGCGTGCTCTTCAGCATCGGGAGGATCTGCACGGGCACTTTGCCGACGTTGCGGATCGTGCAATCCACAACGATGCGCTTGTCGAAGAATTCGACGCGGGTGATGACCACCTCCACGCCGTGATTCGTGCCGTTCGCGTTCGGCGCGTACGCCTTCCAAGGCTGATAGAGTTGTTTCACGCCCCAGCCGGACTGCTGGCGAATCGCGAACACCGGCTCCTTCACCGTTGCCGGAATCGTCTTGCCGGTGCCGACGTCGAGCAGCGTCACGTTTTGCTTCACCTGGACTTCGACCACGTCTGGATGCGCGATCGCGCGGCCAAGCGAGTACTTCAGGATCGTATAGTGCGTCGCGAGGGCGTTTGAGGCGAAGTTCGATCGGTTTTCGAAGTAGCGCTGTTGGCTGCCGGCGAGCAACCCGTACGCTGTTTGCCAATCGCGGGCCGATAGCGCGCGCATGTACCGATCCACGACCGCGATCGCCGCCGGATTCGGCGACGGTTGCGCTGCATCGGCGGCGGGTCCTAGGCCAGAGGCGAGCGCTGCTGCGAGCGACGCCACTGCCGATGCAAGACGCGAAACGTGACGGGTCATGAAGCCTCCGGGCAGATGCGATCGACGATGCGCTGAAGCTCTTCGTCGTCGGCGTAGTGGATTTCGAGGCTGCCGCCGCGTGGGCCCCGGCGCAGCGAGACGCGCGTGGCGAGCGCGAAGCGCAGGCGATCTTCTATCTCCATGAGATCGGGCGGCAGAGGTGACCGCGCCGCGCTTTTCTTCGGCGATGGGTGTTTGCCGCTTTGCGCCCCAGCGGCCCGCTCGATGTCGCGCACGTTCCAACCGCGAGCGACCGCGGTGCGGGCGAGTTTTTCCGCCTTTGGTCCGGGGAGCGATGCCAGCGCGCGCGCATGTCCGGCTGAGAGCTTGCCGTCGCGCACCATCGCTTGCACCGAATCAGGTAAATTCAGGAGCCGCAGCGCGTTGGCGATCCCCGGGCGGCTCTTGCCGAGCCGCTGCGCGAGACTGTCCTGCGTGAACCCGTGCTCTCCCATGAGCTGGCGGTAACCCGCGGCTTCTTCGATCGCGTTGAGGTCCGCGCGCTGCACGTTCTCGAGCAGCGCGAGCTCGATGGCCTGACCGTCGCGCGCGTCGCGCACGAACGCGTTGATGGTACGGAGGCCTGCCAGGCGAGCCGCGCGCCAGCGGCGTTCGCCGATGACGATCTGGTAGTGCGCGGCGCCATCGGCTTTCGGACGGACGATGATCGGCGCGAGCAAGCCGTTGGCGCGGATGGATTGCGCGAGGGCTTCGAGCGCGGCGGCGTCAAAGCCGCGGCGCGGCTGCGCGGGGTTCGGCGCGATATCTTTCACGTCGATGCTGATCACCGCATCGCTCGGGCTTTGTGCTACCCCCGCACGCGCGCCGGGGAAGAGCGCCCCCAACCCTCGGCCTAGACCGCGCTGTTTGCTCATCGCGACATCACCTCTTTTGCGAGCGCGGCGTACGCGGCCGCGCCTTTGCTTTTCGGATCGAACGCGGCGATCGGCGTGCCATATGACGGCGCCTCCGAAAGCCGCACGCTCCTTGGGATCCTGGTCTTGAAAGCGACGCCTGGGAAGTAGCGCTCCACTTCTTTGACGACCTGCATCGCAAGATTGGTCCGTCCGTCGAACATCGTGACGAGGACTCCGAGAATGCGCAGGCGCGGATTCAGTTGCGAGCGCACCAGCTCGATCACGCGCGTCAGTTGCCCCAGTCCTTCGAGCGCGAGATATTCCGCTTGCAGCGGCACGATCAGCGAATCGGCCGCCGTCAGTGCGTTGATGGTCAGCAATCCCAGCGACGGCGGGCAATCCACCAAGATGTAATCGTACGACGAGCGATGAGGTTCGAGCGCGGCGCGCAAGCGATGTTCGCGCGAGAATTCCGCGACCAGTTCGAGCTCCGCGCCGGCAAGATTCAATGTCGCCGGCACGACGCGCAGTCGCGCGGTCTTTGTCTCGTGCGAAACGTCTTCGAGCCCGGCGGATTTCAATAGCACGTCGTAAATGCAGCGCGTGATTTCGGACTTCTCCAGCCCGACTGCGGTGGTGGAATTACCCTGCGGGTCGACGTCGACCAGCAGCACCGACTGGCCCCGAGCGGCCAGCGCGGCGGCCAAATTCACAGCGGTGGTGGTCTTGCCGACCCCGCCCTTCTGGTTGGCCACGGCGATGATGCGGCCGCGCCGGCCATTTCGTGTCCCGATATGCGAACCGCGCACGGGCCGCTGTCCCTTTATGCGGGCCACTATGAGCCTTGTTCCTTCACCTTTGCGCTCGAAAAATATCGGCCTACCAAGTCCAGCAGCGCCTGCCTTACATTGAGATCGGGGTTTTCTAGCACTTCTTCGAGGCAGCAGCGCAACGCGCCGCCTACGCGTTTATCACCGGCAAAGCCTGCGTCGACAAGGCCGCGCTCGCGCATAAGGGACTTGACGTCCTCGCCATCGATCGCGAGATCGGCCACCGAAAAGACGTGCGGCGCTTCAATGGCCGCCTTCACCCGCTGCTCGAAGCGCTCGTTTTGCTCGCGGTCGCGGGTTGGGAGCCCGGTCGCCGCGACGTCCGCTCGGCGCAACGCGAACAGGCTCGCGACGCGGTCCGGACCCACCCGGCGGATGAAGCGGCGCACGGCGGCGTCGGTCATCGCGTCGATCGAGCTGTACATGTGGTTCTTGATGAGGTGAGCCACGCGCTCGACCGTGTCCCCCGGGAAGCGCAGCCGCTCGAGGGCGCTGCGCGCCATCGCCTCGCCGACGAACTCGTGGCGGTAGAAATGTGGGCCTTCTTTGGTCCGCGGCTTACCGATGTCGTGCAACAGCGCGGCAAGGCGCAATTCGAGGTCCGCCGCCGCCGCATCGCAGGAGCGCAGGCTGTGCTCGTACACGCTATACGCATGGTACTCGTTTTGCTCGACCTGCCAGCCTTCGAGCAGCTCGGGCAGGACGTGCTCCAGTGCGCCCGTCTCCCGGAGCAGTTCGAAGCCGACGCTGGGCCGATCGGCGAGCTCCAGCAGTTTTCTGAGCTCTTCAGCCATCCGCTCGGCCGCTACGCTCGGCAGCAGCCCGGCCGCGCCGCGCATCCCGGCAAGCGCGTTCGGCGTGGCTGTCAGCTCGAAGCGAGCGGCGAATTGGGCGCCGCGCAAGATGCGCAGCGGATCCTCTTCGAATACGCGCTCGCTCAACACGTCCAGGCGCCGCGCCTCGATGTCCGAGCGCCCGCGGTAGGGGTCGATGATGGCGCCGGTGCGCACGTCCCGGGCGAGCATGTTGATCCGGAAGTCGCGCCGCCCGAGGTCCTCCGCCAGCGGTATGTCGGGGGAGAATTCAATAGCGAAGTCCCGGTGGTGCGGGCCGGTGGAACGCTCGCGGCGTGGCAGCGCGATGTCTGCGGTCGTCCCGTCATGGGTGAACTTGATGACCCCGAAGGACGCGCCGACCATGTCTGCGCGCCCAACCGCGCGTAGGCGCGCCAGTATCTCGTCCAGGGGCATGCCGGTCACAAGGTAGTCGAGATTGCTGGGTTGTTTCGACATGATCGCATCACGAACGCTGCCCCCAACGGCGAAAACCCCGGCTCCGGAGAGCGTGGCGGCCAGTTGCCGGTCGAATTTGACGGTCTCGTTTTTCACGTGAAACACGCCAGGCTGGTGAGGGCTCGCTTGCCCGGGCTACTCCGTCGCGGAAACTCCGGCGGCGTATGCCCCTTCTTGAGAATGATCCACACATGCCGCACGGCGTCTAGGTACGGAACCTGCACCAGGCGCGCCTCTTCGAGCCGGCCGCCGAGCAACTCGATAATCGCCATTTCGCCGGGCTCCGGCCGGGACTGCCTGCCCAGATACACCACCAACCGCCCGCCGCGGCTCAAGAAAGGCAAGCCGAGCTCGAGCGCCCTTGGGGGCTTGGCGACCGCCCGCATCAGCACGGCCCCCGCCCGCTCGCGCCAGGCGCCTCGTCCGGCGGTTTCCGCCGTGACCGGTTGGACCGTGACGTTGCTAAGTTTGAGCGCCGCGACTGCCGTGCGCAAGAAGTCCGCCCGCTTGGCGCGCGGCTCCAGCAGCACGAAACGCAGGTGCGGGTAGGCGAGGGCGGCGACGAGGCCGGGAAGCCCGGCCCCGCTGCCCACGTCGAGCACGGGCTCCCGCAGGCGGAGGCCGCGCAGCGGCGCGAGGCTGTCCAGAATGTGGGCGCGCACCAGCACGTCTGCATCGGCGGCGCCTACCAGGTTCGTTTTTCGATTCGCTTCCAGCAGCAGGCTGCCGAATCGTAGCAGCCCTTCAGCAAGGCCGCTGGGCTCGGCGAAGCCGAGCTGTTCCAGACCCGCGATCAGGACTTGCTCGGATGCCTCCAACTCAAGGCGCAGCGGGTGCCGCGAGGCGGCCTGCTTCGGCGTGGCGGTGCAAGAACACCGACAGAACGGCGATATCCGCCGGCGTGACGCCGGGAATGCGCCCGGCCCGGCCAAGCGTCTCCGGGCGTAACCCGGCGAGTTTCTCGCGCGCCTCGCGCGACAAACCGCGGCAGCCGGCGTAGTCGAAATCGCACGGAATCCTGACGTGCTCGGCCTTTGCGATGCGCTCGATCGCGGCGCTCTGGCGCCGTATGTAGCCCTCGTAGCGAAGCTCAATCGCCACCCGATCGCCAAGCTCCGGATCTATACCTTCGCTGCCTCCGATCTCCGCGTAATCCACGTGCGGGCGTCTGAGCAGGCCGGCCAGCGTCGTTCCCGCGCTTGCACCGACAGCGAGCGCGAGCGCGGGTGCGGCCTTCGTGGACTCGAGCCGTTCGCGCTCCCCGCGAATGCTCTTCATGCGGCCTTCGAAGGCCTTCCACGCCTCGTCGTCGATGAGGCCAACGCTTCTACCGACGGGCGTCAGCCGTTCGTCGGCATTATCGTGGCGCAGCAGCAAGCGGTGCTCGGCGCGCGATGAGAGCATGCGATAGGGCTCGGGCGCGCCTTTGGTGATCAGGTCGTCGATCAGCGTCCCCACATACGAAGTCGTCCGGGAGAACGTGACCGGCTCGCGACCAAGCGCCCGAAGGGCCGCGTTGACGCCTGCCACAAGCCCCTGCGCGGCGGCCTCTTCGTAGCCTGAGGTTCCGTTGACCTGGCCCGCGTGGTAAAGCCCGCAAACCCGCTTGGTTTCAAGGCTTGGGCCAAGCTCGGTGGGCGGCACGAAATCGTATTCCACCGCGTAGCCCGCTTTCAGCATCTCCGCGCACTCGAGTCCCGGCAGGCTGTGCAGCATCGCAAGCTGCACCTCTTCCGGCAGCGACGTCGAGAAACCGCCGATGTAGGTGGACTCGGTCTCCCAGCCCTCCGGCTCGAGGAAGATCTGATGGCTGGGATTGTGCGCGAACTTCATGACCTTGTCTTCGATAGAAGGACAATAGCGGGGTCCGATGCCTTCGATGAGACCCAGGCCATACATCGGCGAACGGTGCAAGTTGGCGCGGATCAACTCGTGCGTGGCGGCATTGGTCTGGGTGATGTGGCAGGAAAGCTGCGGGCCGGGGAACGCAGGCTCGCTGCGGTAGGAGAACATCAACGGCACGGGGCTCGGCGGCTGCTCCTCCGTCTTGGAGAAGTCGATCGACCCCTTTCGCACCCGCGGCGGCGTGCCGGTCTTCAGCCGGCCGGTCGGGAAACCTAGCCGCCGCAGCGCCGCCGACAGCCCGATGCTCGGCGCCTCACCCACGCGCCCGCCGGCGCTCTTCTTCTCCCCCGCGAACATCGTGCCGGCCATGAATGTGCCGGCCGACAGCACCACCTGCTGAGTGCGGATGCGCGAGCCGTCGGCCAACACGACGCCCGCGACCGCATCGCGTTCGATGATGAGGTCCACGACAAAGGCTTCCAGCACGGCGAGGTTTGCTTGCTCGCGCAGCGCGCGCTGCATAGTCTTGGCGTATGCCGCCTTGTCGGCTTGCGCCCGGAGCGCCCGAACCGCAGGCCCCTTGCTCTCGTTGAGCCAGCGCACGTGGAGGAACGTCTGGTCTATGCAGCGCCCCATCTCGCCGCCCAGCGCATCGACCTCTCGAGCCAGCTGACCCTTCGCCGGCCCACCGATCGACGGGTTGCAGGGCATCAATCCGACCGTGTCCAGTCTTCCCGTAACCACCAGCGTGGACACGCCCATGCGCGCTGCCGCGAGCGCTGCTTCGCAGCCGGCGTGTCCGCCTCCGATCACAATCACGCCGAAATCGCGCTTCATGCCGCCCCACTTGGCCGCAGGCGTTCAAAAACTCTTGCGCGTTAACTCGTTAGGCGCTTAATCATGGACTATATAAAGCATCGTGCGAGCATTTTCTCACTTCGTTCTCACCGGAGCCGGCAATCGCGCGAGCTCGCGGCGCGTTGACGTGAGTAGAAAGGCCAAAAAACGCGATGCCGAAACCGATGCGCCTGCTCTTCGCCGCGATGATCGTGGCGCTCTCGTGCGCGGCACAAGCGGGCAACTTCGCGCGGCACACGCCGTTGAGTTTTTACCAAACCTTGGCCGACGCCAGATTCGCTCGCTGGCTGCTGACCGCTTCGCCTTACTTACCGACGCAAAAGCGCGAGAAGATGCCGTCCAGCACCTCCTCGGTCACCGTTTCTCCCGTCACTTCTCCGTAGGCTGCCAGCGCCGCGCGCAGATCCACGGCGAGCATGTCGATCGGCATGTCGCTCGCGAGCGTCTCGCGCGCATGCACGAGTGAAACCCGCGCGCGCGTCAGTGCGTCGATCTGCCGCGCGTTGGCGACCAGCGCGCGCTGCGCGTCGATGACGCCGCCGCCCCACCCCAAGCGCGCGATTTCCGCGCGCATCTGCGCGATCGTGTCGGGCCGGCGCACGCTGCCCGCGATCAGCGTTCCGTCAAGTCCGGTCAGCTCCGCGCGCGCGCGATCTCCGAGGTCCGCTTTGTTGCTCAAGACGATGCGCGGCCGGCCCGCCGTCGCCGCCAGCGCGGCGCGCGCGTCGGCGCTCAACGGCTGCGAACCATCGATCACGAGTATCACCAATTCCGCGCGTTCGATCGCTCCCCGCGCGCGCGACACGCCCTCGACCTCGATCGCGTCGGCTGCGGTCCGCAAGCCGGCGGTATCGCGCAGGCGCAGCACGACCCCGTCGACGACGACCCGATCTTCCACGATGTCGCGCGTCGTGCCGGGAATGTCAGAGACGATGGCTCGCTCCGCTTCGACCAAGGCGTTGAGCAGCGACGACTTCCCGGCGTTGGGCGGCCCTGCGATAGCGCACTCGATGCCGTCGCGCAAAGCCCGCGCCGCGCCCGAAGCGCTCAGCAGCGCCTCGATGCGCGCGATGTGCGCCTTCACGGTTTGCGTTAGCGGCGCGCGCGCCGGCTCGGGCACTTCGTCGGGGTAATCGACGTGCGCCTCGATTTCCACGAGTCGCGCGAGTAATTCGTCGCGCAGTTCGCTTAAGCCGCGCCCCAGCGCGCCATCGAGACGTGCGACCGCCGCTGCCGCTGCGGCTTTCGACTGCGCTTCGATGAGATCGGCGACCGCCTCGGCTTGAGCCAGATCGAGACGGCCGTTGACGAACGCACGGCGCGTGAATTCTCCCGGCGCGGCCAGCCGCGCGCCGGCGCGCAGCACGTGCGCCAGGCACGTGCCGACGACGCCCGCGCCCCCATGCACGTGCAGTTCGACCACGTCCTCGCCCGTATACGAATGCGGCGCCGCGAACATGACGGCGAGCGCATCGTCCAGTTTCGCGCCGTTTTCCGGATCGCGCAGCCAGCCGCGGCGCATGTGCGCCCGGACGAGCGGCCCCGGCCTTGCGGGCACGAAGCATGCGTGCGCAACGTCGCGCGCGCGCGTTCCTGAGATGCGCACGATGGCGACCGCAGCGACGCCCGGCGGCGTTGCGATGGCGGCGATCGTGTCGTCCGGCTGCATGCCGGAAACTTTTATCAAAACGTCGGGATTCTCTTTGCGGGTGATGAATCGTTCGGCCGGACATTAGAGGTAAAGCTTTGCGAATCTTGATCATCGGTGGAACGAAGTTCTTGGGGCCGCACGTCGTCGAGGCAGCGCGCCGGCGCGGCCATGCGTTGACGCTTTTCAATCGGGGCCGCTCGAGCGGCGCGGCGATCGACGGCGTCACGGGCGTGGCCGGCGATCGCGCCACCGATATCGACAAGGTCTCCGGGCAACGTTGGGATGCCGTCATCGACACGTGCGGATTCGTGCCGCGCGTCGTGCGGCTTTCTCTCGACGCGCTCCGGGCCCGAACCAAACGCTATGCCTTCATCTCTTCCATCAGCGCGTACGCAGAGCCGTTTGGCGGCAACTTCGACGAGCGCGAGCCGGTGGCGATGCTGGCCGACCCGGCGGTAGAAGAGGTGACGAACGAGACCTACGGCGCGTTGAAAGCGCTGTGTGAAGAAGAGGTGCGCGCGCTGATGGGTGATGGCGCGCTGATCGTGCGCCCGGGTCTCATCTGCGGCCCGCTCGACCCGACCGATCGCTTCACCTACTGGCCGCATCGCTTCGCGCAGGGCGGCGACGTCCTTGTGCCCGGTGTGCCCGAGAAACCCATCTCCATCATCGACGTCCGCGACCTCGCCGAATGGATCGTCCACGCGACGGAAAACGCGCTCGACGGTACCTTCAACGTCAGCGGTGAATACGGGCGTGCGACGATGGGTGACGTCGTCAGCGCGTGCCTCGCCGCAAGCGCCGCGCAAGCGCGTCCTGTGTGGGTCGCAGAGTCATTTCTGATCGAGCGCAACGTCGCGCCGTGGACCGAACTGCCGTTATGGATCCCGGGAGAAGAAGACTCGCTGTTGCGCGCGAGCTCAGCGCGCGCGGTCGCCGCAGGTTTGAGGCGGCGAGACGTCGGCGAAACGGTGCGCGCGACGCTTGCATGGACGAAAGAGCGCGGACTGGATCGAAAGCTGAACGCAGGCCTCACGCGCGAGCGCGAAACGGAGCTGCTCGCGGAGTGGGGAAAAAACCGGGGCTAAAGCCTAGGGCCTACATTAGGTTTTTCAGGATCAGTATTCTTCTTCGGGCTCGTCCATGCCAGGACGCGGCGGTGGAAAGCCGCGCGGCACGATGACGACCCGGCGGTTGATGCCCGTGCCCGTGCTTTCGGTCGCCAGCTCTGGATTCGCGGCGAGCGTCAGATGGACGATACGCCGCTCGGACGGCGGCATCGGCGCCAACTCGATCGCCACGCCCTCGCGTAGCGCCCGATCGCCGCTGCGCAACGCGATCGAGCGCAGCGTTGCCAGGCGCCGCGAGCGATAGCCCTCGACGTCGACCGCGAAGAACAAGCCCTCGGACTCGCCGCGGTGCATCACCGCGTTGGTGATCGCGGTCAGCGCGTCAAGCGCCGCGCCATGCTTGCCGATGAGCATGCTCAGGTCGTCCTCATCCGGCTCGAAGTCGCGGCCTTGGGCGCCGTACGGTCTCGGCCGCTCAGCATGCGCGGTCAAGCCGCGGATGTCGATCGTGATCTGCCGACCGTCGCGGGCCGGCTCGACGCCGCCATACGAAAGCCGCGCCGGCAAGCCGAACGCGCGGATCAAACCTGCGAGAAAATCGCGCGCTTCCATGAAAGGTTCGCGCAGCTCGGTCGGGCACTGCGGGTGTGCGTGATCCGCGCGTCCGCGCCCGCCGCGCGGTCCGCCGTTACGTGAGCCGTAGCGCGCGTCTCGTCCTTCATTGCGTCCGCGCCCGCCGCGCCCGGCATCCGGGCCGCGCGCTCTGCCGCCGCCATAGCGTGAACCGCCCCCGCCGCCCCCGCCGCGCGGCCGATCCGGCCGGCCGTAGTTTGAACCATAATCGCTCATGATGTCTTCCTCGGAGTTTGCGAAGCTCTGCCGCCGTTGCCCAGCGCGGGCTGACCCACGCCGGCGGCGGGGCTCGCAGCGCCGTTGCTCGCCGGCACGATCTTGCGCACTTTCGCGCCGCAGTTCTCGCACTTGCTGCCCTTGACCACGACCAAGCGCGTGTTGCAGGATGGGCAGTCCATCGGATAACCGGCCAGCGTCGCCGGCGTCTCTTCCGGCGGCGAGGGTATGCGCGATGGCGCCCGCATGACGATCCACTGATGCAGCATCTGCAGCACGTTGTAGCTCATCCAATACAGGATGAAGCCCGATGCCCAATTCTGCCCGATGAAGAAGAACATGACCGGCATCAGCAGGCTCTGGATCTTCATCATCTGCTGCTGCTGCGCGTCCATGGTCGCCATCGGCGTGATCCGCATCGAGAAGTAGAGCGAAGCCGCGTACAACAGCGTGAGGAGTTTATCGGGCCCGAAAAGGCTGCTCGCGAGCCAGCCATGGAACTGCGTCGCCCAATGCGAGCCGATCCACATCCAGCCCGCATGCTTGAACTGCTCGTTGTGCAGCGCGATGGCGTGGTACACCGCGTAGAGGATCGGCAGCTGGGCCAGCACCGGCAAGCAGCCCCCCAACGGGTTGACGCCGTGCTCGCGGTAGAGCTTCAGCATCTCTTCTTGCTGCTTTTGTTTGTTGTCTTTGTAGCGGGTCTGCAGACGCTTGATGTAGGGACCGAGTGCCTGCATCTCTTTCATCGATTTGAATTGCTGCGCGTACAGCGGGAACAGCAAGAGGCGCACCGCAAAAGCCAAGACGATCAGCGCCCAGCCGTAGTTGTGGGTGACGCCGTTGATGAGGTCGAGTCCGTGCGCGATCTGATCGCCGATGACGTCGATCGGGTTGACGAAGGCGAACAGCGCAAGCAGTGCGGAGAAGAGCGTCATGCGATCACGGCACCGGATCGTTCCCGCCGGGATGCCACGGGCCGCAGCGCATCAGCCGGCGCGCAGCCAGCATGCTGCCTCTTGCCGTGCCGTGCCGTTCGATCGCCTGCGCAGCATACTCCGAACAGGAGGGCGTGAAGCGGCACGCCGGCGGCAACATCTTCGACAGCGAGCGCTGGTAGAATCGGATGGCGACGACGAGCGGGTTCACGTCGAGCGCCGAGGGTTGCGCGCGCGCGCGGCGCGCAGCACGCTTATCAATTGCGTCTTCAATTCTTCATAAGTGAGCCGGGCTGCGCCCGGTCTGCATTGTATGACGTACCACTCAAACGGCTGGCCGAGCGCGGCTCCGTCGACGATCGCCCTGCATCGCCTTCGCAGGCGGTTGCGGACGACGGCCTTGCCGACGGTCTTTGGGATGATCACGCCGAGCTTCGTGCCGCCGGTTCGGTCTTGACGCGGTGCGTAGCCGAAGACCGTCAAGGTGCCCGAGCGGCTCGAGCGACCGCGGCGAATGACGAGCGTGAATTCCCGCCGGCCGCGCAGACTCGCAAAGGTGCGCACGGCGCTGCGAAGTTCTTTCCTGCGCTAGTCCGGCGTCAACCGCTGCCGCCCCTTGCGCCGGCGGGCGGCGAGCACGCGCCGGCCGTTCTTCGTAGCCATGCGGGCTCGAAAACCGTGCGTCCGTTTGCGCCGTCGGTTATGCGGTTGGTACGTCCGTTTCACGGGTTTTTCTCTAGCTCCTCACGCGGTAAGTGCCGCCACTGTGGCGGCACCCTTCGAGAATGAATGCGAATGTTCATTATAGCCGCGGCCCGCAAAGCGCGTCAAGGAACGCGCGTCCCGCTGTCGGCGGGCGGCGCCGGCCGGCCGCTTCGCTTTCGAGCCCTAGGCGTGGACAGGCCGTGCATGGATGCTGAACGGCCGAATCTGATAAAAGCTCGCAAACCCTTATGCCACAAGGTGAAGATCCCAGCCGAAGCGGGTGAAAATGGCCTTATTCACACCTGTGGATAAGACTGTGGATAGCGGGGAGCGAATCGGCAATGCCCGGCGCCGATTAGGATTGTGCGTTTTTTGGCACCGCGACCCGGACAAGAATTGAAAGCGTAGATCGCGCACTGCTGGAAACTGATCGCGCCGGAGAAAATCCGCGAACCCGCATCGCGTAAGCAAAAGCGGACGCGCGCGCGAGAACTATCCACACGCGCGACAAGCGAAGTGTGGATATGTGCATAAAGAAAACGCGCAAACCCTGAAGGAGTAAGGGTTTCCGCTCACTAAACCCGCGCGACTGCGCGCCTTCCGACTACGACTCGGACAGCGATTTCCTTTACGAGACTATAAAGAAAGATGTGATAAGGGAATGGCAACTGTTCTCCCCACCACCAACGAAGAATACTTGTGGCAGACATGCCTCGGCAACCTCGAGACTAAGTTCACCAAGCCCATCTTCGAGATGTGGATCAAGCCGATGCGGTTGGTGCGGATGACCCCGGACGAGGTCACGCTCACCGTCCAAAACGCCTTTGCCAAAGACTGGGCCGAAAATCGCCTCAAAGCCACCATTCTCGGGACACTCTCCGAGCTCTTAGGTTCCGATTTCAAAGTCCGCTTCGTGGTGGATGAGTCAGCCGATGGGTCCGCCGGAATCGTGCAGGACTCCGGAACCCCGGCCGGCTCCGCCGGACAGGCTCTTGCCGCCGACTTCCGACACACCGGGCTCACCGATCGGTACACGTTCGAACAATTCGTCGTCGGTGCCACGAACCGGTTCGCGCACGCCGCGGCGCAGGCGGTGGCCGACTCGCCCGCGCGGGCGTACAATCCGCTCTTCATCTATGGAGCGGTCGGCCTGGGTAAGACCCATCTCATGCACGCGATCGGACATCGCGTGCTCATGAGCGATCCGCGGGCTCGCGTCGTGTACGTCTCGTCGGAGACCTTCACCAACGAGTTCATCACGGCGATCAAGAACAACCAGACCGTCGAGTTCCGCAACCGCTATCGGACGGTCGATGTGCTGCTCATCGACGACATCCAGTTCCTCGAAGGCAAGGAGCAGACGCAAGAGGAGTTCTTCCACACCTTCAACACGCTGCATGAGGCCTCCAAACAGCTGGTCATCTCAAGCGATCGGCCGCCCAAAGACATCCAGACCTTGGAGAACCGGTTGCGCTCGCGCTTCGAGTGGGGCTTGCTGACCGACATCCAGCAACCCGACCTCGAGACGCGCGAGGCGATCCTGCGCAAGAAGGCCGAGAGCGATGGCATCGACGTGCCGCACGACGTCACCTCATACATCGCCAAGAGCATCCCTTCGAACATCCGCCAGCTCGAGGGCGCGCTGATCAAGCTCACCGCGTACGCTTCCCTGTACGACAAGGAGATCACGGTCGAGCTCGCCACCGAAGTGCTGCGCAACGAGATCAACGAGCTGCCGCTGCGCCAGGTGACCATCTCGCTCATCAAGGAGAAAGTCTCGCGCTTCCACGGCATCCAGCTGCGCGAGCTGGAGGGCCAGCGCCGCGACCATCGCCTCACCGTGCCGCGCCAGATCGCCATGTACTTGGCCTGCACGCTCACCAATGCGTCGCTGCCCCAGATCGCGCGGGAGTTCGGCAAGAAGGACCACACCACGGTGATGTACGCGCGCGATAAGGTCAAAGATCAGATGGAGCGCGATCCCGAGTTCCGCAGCAAAGTGAAGTCCGTGCTGTCGACGATCAGCCAGGACGGCTAGACGAAGCGCTCCGGGGACGTGAAGTGGATGGCCTGAGGACGCGGGTGCATGAGCGTCGCGCTCTTCGGGATGAGGGCGCCCGCATGTGTACGCTGCGAATGACCCGCCCCGCGCGTCCACATGCAGACCATCGCTCCGGAGCCCACCGCTAAAGGCCGCCACGCGACATCCCCGCAATCCACGGCTCTAATACGATGAAGACGGCTATCTATAAGAATCTATCTCCCGTGAATGAAACGGACGAGGTTGCGAATAAAAGGGGCAATATGAAGTTCACGTGCAACGCAAAGGACATCGCGAGTGCGGTCGCTGCTGCGAGTAAAGTAGTCAATGCGCATACGACGATGCCGATTTTGAGCAACGTGTTGCTGTCGGCGAAGAAGGGCCGCGTGAGCGTGCGCGCGACTGATCTCGAACTGACCCTGGAAAACGCGTTCTCCGCGGACGTCGCCGAAGAGGGTGCGTGCACCGTGCCGGCTCGGTTGTTCTCCGGCTACCTCGCGAACCTCCCGGCCGCGCAACTGGAGATGCACGGCACCGCAAGCCGTGCGACGCTCAAATGCGAGCGCTCGAACTACGAGTTCTTCGCCCTTCCGGCAGAAGAGTATCCGCCCTTGCCCGACGGCAAATCGGCGGACCAGTTCCGGGTCGACGCGAAAGCGTTTCGCGAAGCGTGCAGCGCCGTCACCTTCGCCGCGAGCAGCGAAGAGGCGCGCGGCGCGGTGCTCATGGGGACGCTGCTGGAGATCGACGGCTCAAAACTCACGCTCGTGGCGACGGATGGCTACCGTTTGGCGCGCCGCGAGCTGACGCTCGCCGAGCCCACCAAAGGCGCGATTAGGCTCATCGTACCCGCCCGGGCTTTGGGCGAAGTCGTGCGCGCGGCGGGTGGCGGCGTGATCGAAGCCACGGTGCTAGGCGGTCAAGCCAATCAGCTCGTCTTCAACACCGGCGACATCAAGGTGATCGCGCGGCTCGTCGACGGACAGTACCCGAACTATCAACAAGTCATCCCCAAAGAGTTCGACAAGAAGGTGGTCGCCAGCACGGAAAAGCTGCTCGCCAGTCTGCGCCGTGCCGAGGTGGTCGCCGGCGACCGGGCCAGCATGGTCAAGCTGGCGATGGACGGATCGAGCTTGGTCATTACGGCCAGTTCGGACACAGCGGGCACGGCGTACGAAGAGATCGACGTCGAGCGCACGGGCGATCCTCTGACCATCGCCTTCAACGCGAAGTATCTGGTGGAGATCCTCAATCACGTCGAGACCGACACAGTTGCGATGAGCTTTCTGGGGGCGCTGAATCCGGCCGCCCTGCAACCCGGCTCGGGCGCTCTCGCGGACAAGCAGGTCTACATCCTGATGCCGTTGCGGCAATAGGACCGCCGTGCGCGTCCTCTCGCTGGAACTCGCGAACTTCCGCAACTACGCCGCCCTCTGCTTCGAACCGCCGGAGGGCGCGTGCGTTCTCATCGGCGCCAATGCGCAGGGCAAATCCAACCTGCTCGAAGCCCTCGCGCTCTTGGCGCTCGGCAAATCTTTCCGGGCCACTCGCGAGTCGGATCTGGTGCGCATCGATACGCCGGCGGCGAGCGTGAGCGCGCGCGTGCGCACGCGCAACGGCGAGCAGGTGATCGCGTGTCACATCACGCGCGAAGGCAGCGGCGCGCGCAAACGTTTCCTGCGCAACGGCCGGGCGGTCTCGTACGCGAACTTTCTCGGCGGCGTGGCCGCCGTGACGTTCGTGCCGGCCGATTTGGACATTGCATCCGGACCGGCCAGCGGGCGCCGGCGCATGCTGAACGCGGCGCTCTCGCAGGCGACCCGCACCTATTACGGAGATCTGGCGCGCTACGCGAAGACGCTCGCGCAGAAAAACGCGTTCCTGCGCTCGCCGGATGCCGCCGACCGCACGCTGCTCGCGACCTACAACGATCAGCTTGCGGACAGCGGCGCCCGCCTCGTGTCGGCGCGGGCGAGTTACGTGCGCCGTTTGGATCGTGAAGCTGCTGCCGCGCACGCGCGCTGGGTCGGCACGCACGAAGCGCTCAGCGTCACCTACGAGCCCGTGCCTGAACAGCCCGACGAATCGCCGGACGCCGTGGCTGCAAACCTGCGCGCCGCGATGGATGCAAGCAAACCCGCGGAACTGGCTCGAAAGATGGCGCTGGTGGGACCGCATCGCGACGACGTGCTGCTCGCACTGCGCGGCTTGCCGCTCGCGCGATTCGGCTCTCAGGGCCAGCAACGCACCGCCGTCCTCGCCCTCAAGGCCGCCGAATACGCGCTCTTGCGCGCCTCGGCCGGTGAGGCACCGGTCCTTTTGCTCGATGACGTCCTTTCGGAACTCGATGCGCAGCGCCGCCGTGCTTTCTTGGACAGCATCGCAGGCTACGAGCAAGCCTTTATCACGGCGACGGATCTCGCCGACCCCGCGCTCGAGGCCGCCGGTAGGGTCGTCGAAGTGCGCAACGGCCAACTCGAACTGAGCGGCGCATATCCATGAGCGGTCCACGCCCGCTCCGAGCGTTGCTGGATGCGTGGAAGCCCACAGGGCGGCGCGCCGACGGCGGTGACGAAGCGAACATGCTCGCGGCCGCGTGGGCCGAAGCGGTCGGCAACGACATCGCGCGCCGCACGCGCACGGCGAAATACCGCGACGGAACGCTTGCGGTTCTGACCGCGGGCAGCGCATGGAGCCATCAACTCACGTTCTTGGCGCCGACGATCATCGAGCGCTTGCGCGCGCGCGTTCCCGGCGCACCGCTGCGCCGTTTGCGTTTCACGATCGCCACCGGGCGCACGAGGATACTCTTGGACCGCGGCATTGAGAAACGAGGGGAGTCAGCGGGCTCTAAAGGTCCCGCTCCACAAGGTCCGTTGCCACATGAGCGAGGTCCGTCGCTGCAAGAACGGAGCTTGGAAGAAGTGATGGCCGCGTTGCGGATGGAGCAAGAGGCGCTCGATCGCCAACGCTCGCGCGCCGGCTGGCAGCGCTGCGCCGAGTGCGGCGTGTGGCGCCCGGGGCCGGCCCGACCCGCTGGTCCGGCTTCACGCTGCGAGCCGTGCGCGGACATGGCGCGCCGCAAAGCTGATGCGCGCATCGCGCACAGCCTCAACGCGGCGCCCTGGCTATCGCACGACGACATCGTCAAGCAGGTGGCCGGAGCGACGAAGCACGCCTTCCAGCGCGTGTGCCGCCGCTTGCGCTCTGCATGGGAGCAGCACTTGGCATACGCCCGCGCGAGGATGCGCCGCGGCGCGCTGGAGCCGGGAGATCGCGTCGTGGCGTGGAGTTTCGTGATGCTCGTCGCGCACCGGCCGCAAGCCGAAATCGGACGCGCCGTCGTCGAGGATCTGCTCGGTAGAGAATGGGCCAATGCGTTATTCGACGAACACACAAAGATAAGTAGAAGTATGCGATAACGCGCGTTCGTTCCAGAGCGCGCCGAAAGGAATCAGATCTTGTCGGACAAGTCCCCGCGCAAGCCGCGCGAAGGCGAGTATGGCGCGGAGCATATCAAAGTGCTCAAGGGGCTCGAGGGCGTGCGCAGGCGGCCGGGCATGTATATCGGCGACACGAGCACGCGCGGGCTGCACCAGATCGTCTTCGAGGCGGTCGACAACGCGGTCGACGAAGCGCTCGCCGGCTACTGCAAGAACATCGAGGTGACGATCCACAAGGATGGCTCGCTCTCGGTAGAAGACGACGGCCGCGGCATTCCGGTGGATGTCATCCGCACGGAGGGCAAGCCGGCGGTCGAAGTCGTGATGACGGTGCTGCATGCCGGCGGCAAATTCGATCAACTCGGCTATAAAGTGTCCGGCGGCCTGCACGGCGTCGGCATCTCGGTGACCAACGCGCTTTCCGAATGGATGATCACGCGCGTGAAGCGCGACGGCAAGCTGTACGAACAGAAATTTTCGAGAGGCGTGGCGACCTCAAAGCTCAAGATGATCGGGCCGGCGGAAGGCACCGGCACGATCCAGCACTTCAAACCGGACCCGCAAGTTTTTTCAACACTCGACTTCTCGCTCGACATCCTGCAGCAGCGCCTGCGCGAGCTCGCGTTCCTCAACCGCGGTCTGCGCATCAACCTGACGGATGAAAGGGTCGACAAGAAACAGACGTTTTGCTACGAGGGCGGCATCAAGGCCTATGTCGAGCATCTCAACAAGAACAAAGAGCCGCTCCACGATGTGCGCTACATCGCGGGAGAGCGCGGCAAGATCACCGTCGAGGTCGCCTTTCAGTTCAACGATGGCTACATCGCCACCGAGTTCGCCTACGCGAACAACATCCACACCGTCGACGGCGGCACGCACCTGGTCGGCTTTCGCAGCGCCATGACGCGCGTCCTCAACAACTATGCGAAGAAGATGGGCATCCTCAAGGAGTCCGAAGGAAACCTCGCAGGCGAGGACGTCCGCGAAGGCTTGACAGCGGTCATCTCTGTCAAGTTGCCCAACCCGGAATTCGAAGGTCAGACCAAAGCCAAACTTGGGAGTGCCGAGGCGCGTAGCGCTGTCGATGACGTGGTGGCCGAAGCGCTCACGTACTATTTAGAAGAGAATCCCGGTCCGGCGCGCCGCATCATCGAGAAATGCCTCAACGCGCAGCGCGCTCGGGAGGCGGCGCACAAGGCGCGCGACTTGGCACGCCGTAAGAGCGCACTAGACGGCGGCTCGTTGCCGGGGAAACTCGCCGATTGCTCGGAGCGCGATCCGGCCAAAAGCGAGATTTTCATCGTTGAGGGCGAGTCGGCAGGAGGCAGCGCCAAACAGGGCCGCGATCGCCACTTCCAAGCGATCTTGCCGCTCAAGGGCAAGATCCTCAACGTTGAAAAAGCCCGCGATGACAAGATCATAGGTCATGAAGAGATACGCGCCCTGATTACAGCACTAGGTACTGGGTTCAAAGAAGATTTCGACTCCTCCAAGCTGCGCTACCACCGAATATATATCATGACCGACGCCGATGTTGATGGCTCCCATATTCGGACGCTCCTACTCACCTTTTTCTTCCGCTATATGCCGAAGCTCATCAAGGACGGAAACCTGTTCATCGCGCAGCCGCCTCTATATCAGGTAAAAAAGGGCAAGAAAGTCGTCTACTGCTACTCGGATGAGGAGCGCGATGCGGTCATAGCGCAAGCGGGCGACGGCTACACGATCCAGCAATACAAAGGTTTGGGCGAGATGGACCCGGAGCAGCTCTGGGAGACAACCATGGACCCCGATAGCAGGATAGTGCGCAAGGTGCTTCTTGAGGATGAGTTCGGGGCGAATGACATTTTCTCACAGCTTATGGGCGAAAAGGTGGAACCGCGGAAGCACTTCATCGCAGAGAATGCACGATACGTGCGCAACCTAGATATTTAGGGCCCTCTTCCCTCGTTGGAAGGCGATAGACGAGATCCGCTTTCGCGAACGACCTGGACCGGCCTGATGAGGATCCAACCGAGCTAACGTGGCTATTGGATTTGCCAACGCCGGTCATCGTGCTGTGGTACACCCGGCGGCTGGCCGTGTTCGACACCGACTCTAAAGGGTATAAGTACGTTTACGCAGTGAGCGAATTTTGGAATACCTGGGAATGGTCAATCTGAGGGCCGTTCCGGGTACAAGGACAATATGGCCAGGCTGCGGCGGTTCCTCTGGGCTGTGGCGATCGTCGCGGCGGTCGTCTGCGTGCTTGCTGCTGTCGTGGTCACCTTCCAGGGGCCGCGCTCCGCTTTCGTGGGCGCGGCGCTCCAGACGACGCTCTTCCTGCGCGGCGGCTTTCATCTAGAACGCGGCGTAATCGACGTAGGATCCCACCGTCTGACAGCCGGCGACGTCAGGATCGTCGACCGCTTCGGCGGCCTCCTCTTCGCGGCGAAGCGCATCACGGTCGATTACGATCCTCGCGGCCTCTTCGGCGGCGGCGACCGCCGCTTTGGCGTTTCCAGGATCGAACTCATCGAGCCGGTGCTGCGCGTGGTGCGTCTGGCCTCCGGCGATTACAACACGTCGCCGTTGTTCGGGCAGACCAATAACGGACCTAAAGGTCCGTTGCCGCAAAACGGAAGTAAAGGTCCGTTGCTGCACTTGAGCCTGCGGATCGTCAACGGCAGAATCGATTTCCTCAACCCGACTGCGTTCGCAAAGCCGGGTCGCGCTTTCTCGCTCACGGAGTTGCAAAGCTTCGCGAGCATCGCGCAAGGGCAGCAATCCCTAGGCGCGCTGACGGGTCGCCTCGTGGCCGGTTCCAACTCGACGCCCATCACTGCGAAGCTGGTTGAAAAAGATCGGGTTGGTTACGCGGAGATCCGCATCGCGGCGCGCGGAGTCCCGGTCGCGCCGCTCGTCGATTACATCGCGTCGACTTCCGCGTTTGCGGTCGAAACCGGTTTCGCCGACGTCGAGCTGCGCGGCTACGCGCTCGGCTATGACGCGAACCAGGGTCCGCAGTGGCAATGGAGCGGCGTCGCTCCGATCCGAGACGGTCGCATTCGCTTCATCCCTCTCATCGCGCCGGTACGCTACATCTCCGGACGCTTGCGCTATAGCGGCGATATCCTCACGCTCGATGGCGTGCATGGGACCGCCGGGGGCATCCCGCTCCGGGGTTCCGGCGGCATGCGTCTTTTGAGCGGTTTCCGCTTCGCGCTCGCGGTCGATGCGGACGGCGCGCTCGAGCGCGCGGCTAAGCTATTCGCCTTTTCGATCCACAAGGACGCGCGCGGGCGCATCCGAGCGCACGTGCGTCTCGACGGCCCGATCGACGGCATCGACGTGAGCGGCTCGTTTGAATGCCCAGGCATCGCCACGCTTGCCGGCATTCCGCTGCGCCGCATCGCGGGCGCGTTCTTCTACAACAATGGCCACCTCGCGATTCAAAGCTTGAACGCGGGCTATGGCGCCGGCCAGGCATACTTAGAAGGAGACGTCGATCTTGCTCAGGCCGTGCCTGTGGGGACCTTTGTCGCCGTCGGGAGTTTGCCGTCATCACAAGTGCCGGTGGTCGCGGGCTTGGTGCACCACGGACGCGCCGAAACGCTCGCCCTGATCGAGGTGACCTCAAACTCGCTGCGCGGCTGGGGATACGCGCAAGTCAGCGACAAACGCACGAGCGTACGCACGATGTACGACGTCGCCCGTTCTGCGTACGTCATCGGGCCGGCGATCGCGCGCTGGCCCAACGGTGAGATCGCTTTTGCGACGACGGTCGATCGATTGCACACAGGGCGCGTGCTCAGCGCCGAGCTCGTCGCGACGCACGCACCGGTGAGCGTCGACGCATCGGACGTGCGCCTGCCCGGATTGTTCGGCGACGCGCCCGTGCGCACGCCGGCGATGGCAGGCACGCTCGACGGCGTCAGCGTCGTGCGATCAGGTTTCGATCTCGGCGCGGCGGACGGCTTAGTCAGACCAAAGCCGGGCACGCAACAGACCAATGCAAGTGTGCTCGATCTGCGCGCTCGCGGCGTCCAGGTGGCCGGCGCCGACCTCGGTGACGCAAAACTGCGCGCCGTTGGCAAAGGAAGCCGATTCGACATCCGCGAGGCGAGCGTTCACGGCCGCGACGCGACCATCGTTGCGAGCGGCACGGTCGACCTCGAGCCGGCGCGAGGCGCGTACGCAGCGGCGCTCGAGGGAGTGGTCAGCGCGGATCTGGCGCGCATTCCCCTTGTCTCCGCGGCCCGCGTAACCGGGCGGACACAGCTGCGCTTCGATGCATTGCTCGACGGCGACCGGTGGGCCGTGGCGGCCCGCTCGTCCAACTCAAATGCCTCGATCGCCGGCATCCCGATTGGCGCGGCGAATGCCGTCGCCGCGCGCAGCGGTGGAAAAACTACGATCGCTGCCGCCCTCAGCGCCGCGGGAGGCGACGTGGCACTCGCCGGCTCGAGCCCGGCGTCGGGGAATGACACCGTCGGATTGTGGGCGAGCGGCGTCAACGTCGCCGACTTGCAATCGCTCGGCGTGCGGCTCGATCGCGGCCAAGCGACCGTGCTCGGCGCGATTCAGGCCGGCCGGCGCGGGCCAGGCTTTACCGGCGCAGTGGCATTGAGCGATTCGTCCATTCAAGGCCTGCCGCTCGCCGCCGAACTCGACGTCAACTACGCGCCTGCGAACCTGGCAGCCACCGGACGCGTCGATCTTGCAGGCAGCCGGGCGGTCGTGAGCGGCAACGCGCTAGGTTTCACGTTTGGAAAAGATCTGTCCGGCGCGACGCTCGACTTTAACGGGTCCCTACACGAAGGCGATCTCGGGCGGTTGGTGGATCATTTTCTGCCGGCTTCGGCCGCCATGACCGGCAGCGTCGCCTCGGACTTCGCGATTCGCGGCACGCTCGCGCGCCCTTCGCTTTCCGGATCGCTTGCCACGAGTGAAGGCACCCTGCGGGGCGTCGCGTTCGGCGATTTGCAAACGGACGTCTCGGTGAACGGCCGCGTCGCGCGCCTCGACAATGGCCGCGTGCGTTTGGGCTCCTCGGCGTTTTCGTTCGGCGGCAGCCTCTCGCCCGGTCAGATCGACGTTCGCGCGGCCAGCAAGGCTGTCGATCTTTCGGATTTCAACGACTTTTTCAACGGGTATGATACGCTCGAAGGCACCGGCCGGGGCAACGTCGAGTTCGCGGTGTCACCCGGTCGCGCGCGCGCGAGCGGTTCGATCGGCATCACCGCCACGGAGATCGCCGGCGTTCCGCTGGGCTCGGTCAACGTCGTGTTCGGGGGCCGCCGCGGTTCCGTTCTCGCGAACGTGAGTCAAGACGGCGCGATCGGATCATCGTCGCTGAACGGGAGCGTCCGCTTTGCGAACGCCGCCACGCTGCTTCCCGATTTCTCGCAGGCGACATTCGACGTGAGCGGCCGCGTGAGCCGCCTCGACCTCGGCATCATCGCGCCGCTGGTGCGCCGTGAGGATCTCGGGCTCAGCGGCAAACTCGATGCGGCCGGCTCGATGCAAGGATCATTGAAGCACCCATCGGCGCACGCGAACTTCACCCTGCACGACGGCTACGTCCAAAAGCTGCAGATCCTCGTCGCATCCGGACGAGTCGACTCCAACGGCGTCATCACGCGTCTGTCGGGTGCGCAGCTATCAGTGCCGTACGCGGATGCCGGCGGCGACGTGACCTTCGGGCCGGGTGCGCGCATCGCGGGCACCGCGAAGATCAACGCCAAAGACCTCAGTCGCATCGCAATGCTCGTGCAACAACCCGGTGCGTTGACCGGCAGCGCCGCCGCAACCCTCGCGTTTTCCGGAACCGTAGCGCGCCCATACGTCAGCGCAGGCCTCCGGGCAGGCGCGGGGACGGCGTACGGGGTCGCGTTCGACAGCCTCAATGGCAGCGCGTCGTATGCCCCGGGCGAACTGAGCATCGGCGACACCGAATTGGTGCTGGCGCATCGCCATGGAACGCTCGCGCTCTCCGGAAGCCTGCCGCTGAAGCTGCAGCCGCTCGCACTGGGCCCCGCGCGCAAGGCCGTCAACATGCGTTTCACCGCCGCGGGTATCGACCTCGCCGCCTTTGATCCGCTCGTCGGCAAGAACAACTCGCTCGGCGGGATTTTGGATGTGCGCGTGTCGGCAGCCGGAAGCGCCGGGGCGCCCGACCTCGCGGGCAGCGCGACGCTGCGCAACGGATCCGTCAAGACCAGTGCGCAGGCGCTCACCGGCGTCAACGCCGACGTCGCCCTCGCCCAAGACACGCTGACGCTCCAGAAGTTCCACGGTGCGCTTGGGTCCGGCACCGTTGACGCTCGCGGCGCGGCGCACGTCGTCCCCGCAGTGGGCGTGCGTTCCGTCGCCGGATTGTCGTACTGGTCGCACGTCACCCTGCACAACGCGTCGATCGACGTGCCGCGCTGGGTCTCCGGCACCTTCGACGGCGATTTGAGTTTCACGAAATCCGGCGCGACGCCGTATCTCTCCGGAAACCTGACCATGCGCAACGCGACCATCCCGACCTCGGCGATCTTCGCGCTCGCGCAAGGGTTTGGTCAGACGAGCGCGCCGCCCGAGCATACGCTCATACCCGGAATCCCTACGCTCAAGCCCGGACAGATGGTGGCCTATGGCGGCCCGCTGTATCCGCCCGGCGAGCATCTCATCACCGGTGAGACGCCGCAAGCGCTGCCTGCGCCGCTCTTCGCCCTTCCATCCATTGATCTCGGACTGACCACCACGGCGCAGAACTTGCGCGTGCGCGGCGGCGCGATCGATCTCACCGGCGGCGGTACGCTCGTGATCGGCGGCAGCATCGGTGCGCCGACGCTGGCGGGCACGCTCGAAGCACGGCGCGGGCAAGTGAGCTACTTCGATACGGTCTTCCGCCTGGAGCGCGGCGTCGTCACGTTCACGCCGGAAGAAGGCTTGCTGCCGACCCTGGACGTCAAAGCTGTGACCAACGCCTCCGGACAGCGCATCGCAGTCGTGGTGACGGGACGCCTGGACAACCTCAACACCGATGTTTCTTCGGAACCGCCGCAAAGCCGCGATCAGATCATCGCGGCGCTGCTGCACGGCACGCAGATCGAATCCGTGCTCAATGGTCCGGCGGATGCGCAGTCGCAATTCGTGAACCTCGCGCAGAATTATTTCACCGCTGAACTGCAGCGCAGCGTGTTGTTCCCGTTCGAATCCGCACTCGCTCAATCGCTGAACATCGAAGAAGTCGCCTTCAATTTCGACGAACGCGGAAACCTGAACCTCGAAGTGCGCAAGTTCGTGACGCCGACGGTGGCGGCGATCTACCGGTCGTCGCTCTATTCTACATATCAATCGCAAGCCTACGGTTTCGCGTATGCGTTGCGCGATTATGCGTCGCTAGAATTCTTGCAGACGCAAGGCCCGACCGGCTTACAAAGCTACAAGCTCGACATACGTGTGACGTTCCGCTAAAGCGCCGCCGTGCAGGAATGTCCCTCAAATCCGGGAAGTCACGGAAGCATCGTACGAACGGCGACAGCGGCCAACGGGCTTACCCGAGGCAGCGGCGAACCGGGCCGCTGCTTGTGCGTTCCGGCGAGCACATCCCATAGCCCAGACGAGCGACCCGATGCGCGGAGAAACCACGCGCGCGTCTTGTAGCCGGTCCCGCAGTAGATGAGGAGCCCCCTGCCTGTGGCCTTAGTGATGCGTTTGGCGGTGGTAGTGTGCCTAGTCGCGGCCCTCGCGATCGCGGCGAACCCGCTAGCCACACCAGCCGCAAGCCAGCCGATCGTCACCGCGATCAACGTGCGCGGCAACGCCCACGTACCGACGGACAAGATCGCCGTCGTCATCCATTCCCAAGCCGGCCGGCCCCTCGACACGAAGCAATTGGCGGCCGATCAAGCGGCCATTGTGAATCTCGGTTACTTCTCAGACGTGCGCACCGACATCCGTGCGACGCCCGGCGGCGTGGCCGTCACGTTCATCGTCATCGAGAACCCGGTCGTGTCGAAGATCTTGTTCGACGGCAATACGCACGTCACCACGGAGATCCTCACCGCGCTGATGGACACCACCGCAGGCTCGGTGCTGAACACGAACACTTTGCGCGATGACGTCGCGAAGATCAACTCGTATTACGACAAGCTCGGCTACACCGGCACGCGGCACGTCGCCAACATCCACATCGACAAAGAAGGCACGCTCGCATTGGACGTCAAGGAAGGCGTGACGATCACGAAGATCGACGTGACCGGCAACACCGTCGTGCGCACCCCGGCGATTCTCGCGGTGATGAAGATAAAACCGGGCACCGTGTTCTCGCAGCAAGCCTTCGGCGATGATCTGCTCGCGATCGGGAATCTGTACAAAGATCTCGGACTGCAAGCCGTGGTCAGCGGCGATCCGGACGAAAAGAATCCCGGCGTGCTGAACGTGGCGATCTGCGAGGCGCGTGTCGGCGCCGTCGAGATCCAGGGCAATTCGAAGACCAAAGACTACGTGATCCGGCGCCTGCTGCGCATGAAACCCGGCGAGCTCGTCACCGACTCGCGGGTGCGCCGCGACTACGAGGCGATCAACAACACGCAATTCTTCAAGTCGGTCGACCTCGGCACGAAACCGTTCGCCGACAAGTGCGGTTACATCACGCTGGTCTGGACCGTCGTCGAACAGCGCACCGGAACGGCGAGCGTGGGCGTCAGCTACGGCGGCGGCGGTCAATACGGCCAAGGTCTGTCCGGCAGCATTTCATACTCCGAAAGCAATATCAACGGCACCGGCAACGGCGGCTCGATCAGCGCGCAGCGCGGCTCGCACGTCAGCGATGTCAGTCTGTCGTTCACCGTGCCGTACATCAAGAAGTTCAAGCCGAGTTCGGTCCAGGTGCAGCTCTTCAACAACGTGGTGATCAACCAGCCGTATCCGGTGTACAAGGAGCCGGGCAACAATCCGTTCTTCACGCTGTCGCCGGTCGGCGGCTCGCCCACGACGCCGCTCGTGGCGACGCCTGCGCCGGGAACGTTCAGCGGTCCGTGCGTCGCCGGCAGCACGCCGTGCAACAACGAGTTCGCCAATTACTCTTCACGCCAGGCGGGCATCGCGCTGTCACTTGGTCATCCGGTCGCCGACTACACGCGCCTGAGCTACGGCGTTTCCGCGACGCGGCTCTTCCAACAGTTCACCGCGCAGGGCTTCTCTCAGGACTTGCTGGATCTCCGCGGCGCCGTGTTGCAGCCGACGAGCACGACCAGCGGCGGCGTCGCGCAGCAGTCCGGCGCTTCCAACCTGCGCAGCGTCAATGCGGGGCTGATCCGAGACAGCCGCGACGACGTGGTCAACCCGCGTTCCGGCAGCACGGGTTCGGTCGCAGAAGAGGTATCGATCAAGGCATTCGGCTCCAACTATCGCTTCTCCAAGACCGACCTGGATGCGACGCGCTTTTGGCCGGTGCGCCGGCATTCGACCTTGGGCGTCCATCTCAACTTCGGCTTCTCGAGCAGCTACGATCCGTCGACCGGCGCAGGCCTGCCGTACAACGACCTCTTCAGTCTTTCAGACCAACAGCTGCGCGGCACGAAATTCGTCTACTACGGCGATCGCCAGATCCTCGGCCAAGTGGAATTGCGACTGCCGATCACGCAGGATCGCAAAGTCGGCGTGGTCTTCTTCGCGGACACCGGCGATGCTCCGTACGTCACCCCCATCGTGGGAGCGACGCCTGCGCCCACGCCCACGCCGCCATCCGGGCCGCACGCGCCGTTCCAACCGGCGGCGCTCCCGCAGGTGACGTACGTGCGTGCGCCGTTCCGCCTTAAGACCGACTTCGGCATCGGCATACGCCTCACGACGCCGCTGCTGCCGCAGCAGGTGCGCATCGATCTGGCCACGGGGAAACAAGGGTCGCACATCTCGTTCGGCTTCGGCCAAGCGTTCTAACGCCGGACCAGGCCGCTCCCCAAGGTCAGACAAACGCTACTATATAAGGATAGAAAACGGACGAACATGCAAAGCACTCATACCGCTTTTTGGACTGGGCGCATGCCCGCTTCAGGCGCCGTGGCGGCCGGCCTCGTACTCGCGCTCTTCATAGCGCTGGCGCCCCAGGCACTGGCGACGGACATCGTCGATATCGGCTTCGTCGACCAGCAGGCCCTGGGGAGTCTCAAACCGTTCGTCGACGCGCAGCGGCAATTCGCGCAGTACCGCGGGGGCATGAACGGCCAATTCATGGCGGCCGTCAAGGGCAAAAGCGACGCGGACAAGCAGAAGATCTTCAATGACTTCAACCAGAAGCTGGCGGCCAAACAGCACGAGCTCTTCGATCAACTGCTCGCCCGAGCCCAGACCGCCATCGCGGCGGTCGCGGCCAACAAGAGTCTCGGCGTCGTCGTGGACAAGCAGATCGTCGTCTTCGGCGGGCAAGAGATCACGGGCGATGTCATCGCGCTGTTCAACCAACCAGGCCAGGTCGTGCCGCCGGTCAACACGCCGCCGGCCTCCGAGGTCGGTTATGTGGATCAGAGCCAGCTCGACGCGCTGCCGAAGTTCAAGGCTGCCAACGACGAATTCATCCAGTACCGCCAGAAGCTGGGCGTGGATCTCACCAAGCAGAGCGCCGGCAAGACGGATTCGCAAAAGCAGCAGATCGTGGATTCGTTCAACAAGCAGCTCGCGGACGAGCAGAAGAAAGTAATCCAGCCCATCATCGATCAGACGCAGAAAGCCATCTCCGACGTCGCGCGGAAGAAGAACTTGATGCTCGTGATCGATATGGCCGATCGCGTATACGGCGGGACGGACGTCACGGCGGATGTCGTCGCAGCGCTCAAATAGCTTGCGAAGCTTCTGTTTTGTCGCGCTGGTTATCGCCGCGTGCCTGACCGGGTGCAACAAGCAGAGCAGTTCAGGCGGTCTGAGCTATCCCTCAGCGTCGCTGTTCACGATGCCGGCGGGCGGCGGTCAGGCCGGCTACGTCGACATGAGCAAGATCGTCACCGCGCATCCGCTGCATAACGAGATCGATTCGCTGCAGACGCAGATCGTGGCGCTCAATGCGCAGCAGCAACAAGCGCCGCAGGCGCAGACGCCAGAGCAGCGCGCCGCCGAGGCCGCGATGCAGCGCGAGCTCGCCGCGGCACAGGCGCAATTCCAAGAAGAGGTCGCACGGCGGCGCAGCTTCTACGAACAGCAAGAAGCCCAAGCGATCGCCGCGGTGCAAAACCGCGCGCTCGCCGGCACGAGCTCGACGCAGATCTCGGGCAACGTCCAGCAGCAATTCGGCGAACAAGTGAAACAGATCCAAACCGAGGCGGGCAAGGCCTTCGTCGAATATCAGAAATCGCTGTACAAGCAAGACAATCAGCACCTGGCGGAAGTGTCGCAGCGGCTCCACGCCGACGTGTTCGCCAAGATCCAAGACAAGCGCAACAAGCTCGAGACGGCGGAGACGGCATACCAGCTCAAATTGTCGCGCGAGGATCAAGACCAGAAGCTGAACCTCAAACTCAAACTCGACTCGAGCAACCTCACGCCCGAAGAGCGCGCGCAGTACGCCGGCCAGCTGCAGAACATCCAGACGCGTGAGGATGCGCTGATCAACCGGATGAAATCCCAAGACAACACCGAGCTCAAGAAGTACGAGGACGGTCTGCAGCGCGATGCGGCCAAGAGCTTCGACTCTGAGCGCAACGCCACCGCCGCTGCGACCCAGGCAAAACTTCAAGGCCGTCAACAGCAGATGAACGACCAGCTCAAGACGCAGGTGACCGGCATCGGCTCGAAGTTCCAGGAGCAGCTCAAGAGCGCGAACGAGACGCTGGCGAAGAATCCGAAAGTGAAGGCGGACATCGACCGCATCCACTCGGAACAGCAAGCCAAGTATACCGCCGAATTCAACAAGTCGATGGCGTCGTACGCGGACACGCGCAAATCGCTCGTCGCGAAGTACAGCGCTATCGCGCACATGCAGTTCCAAGACAACGCCGCGCTCGCTGACGAGGTGAACCGGCTCGCGCAGCAGCGCCGTGATCTGCTCGACAAGATCGTCGAGCAGGTGCGGCAGCAGATCGCCGTCATCGCTCAGAAGCAAGGCGTGGGTGTCGTCCTCACATCCGTGCGCGGAGCGGGCTCGGCCGTTGACCTGACGGACCAAGTGACCCAAGCGGTCGCGGCGCTGCCGTCGCCCGCGCCTTCACCAACGCAATCCGGGGGATGAATGAATAATACTCTCTTTCATAGCGCGCTGCGAGCGAAGCTCGCGTCCATGCTGCTGGTGCTGCTCGTCGCGGTCATGCTAGGCGGCTGCGCGCATGCGCACTCGAAAGTCGCGGTCGTCAACGTCACGAGCATCGAGCAGCATTGGCCGAAATTCATCAACTACGCCAACCAGTTGCAGGCGAACTACAATAGCATCATCACGGCGAAGATGAGCCCGTCGGAGCGACAGCGGCAAATACTGCAGTTCCAGCAACAAGAGCATCGCTGGCAGAACGAAGTGACCGATGAAGTGCGCGGCGTCGTCAAGGACATCGCCGCACAGCGTCACTACGAGCTGGTGGTGACGCGCCAGGGCGTGGCCTACGGTGGCGACGACATCACGGACGACGTCGAAAAGGCGCTGAAGATCACGCCGGTATCTCCGTCGCCGGGTAAATAGACCGGCTCGCCTTGATAGCGCGCACCGTCGGCGAACTTGCGGCGCTTGCCGGCGCGACCGTGTCGGGCGACGCGGGGCTGCCGGTCGAACGCGTCAGCGCCGTCGATGAAGCCGTCGCAGGCACGCTGACCTTCGCGGTCGACGCGAAGTGGATCGACAGAGCGCTTGCTTCAAAAGCGTCGGCCGTCATCGTGCCCGCAGCGGTGACCGTCTCCGACGCGCGCGGCAAGACGTTGATCGTCGCAGCGGATGTGCGCGCGGCGCTCGCCTCCATCCTGGCATCCTTTGCGCCGCCGCTGCCGCACGCTGATTTCACGCATCCCTCGGCGATCATCGAGGCAGACGTGCAGCGCGGCGCGCAAGTCTGGATCGGCGCGGGCGCGATCGTTCGCAGCGGCGCGACGCTGGGCGACGGCGCGATCCTGCTTCCCGGGGCCTATGTCGGTGTGAACGCGCGCATCGGCGCGCGCACCCTGCTCCATCCGCGCGCGTGCGTGCTCGATGCGTGCGTCATCGGTGACGACTGCATCCTGCACTCGAATTGCGTGATCGGCAGCGACGGTTTCGGCTTCGTGCGCGTGGGCAAAGAACAGATCAAGATCCCGCAGATCGGCAACGTGGTCATCGGCGACCGCGTGGAGATCGGCGCTTGCTCGACCATCGATCGGGCGGTGACTGGATCGACCGTGGTGGGCAGCGGGACCAAAATCGACAATCTCGTGCAGATCGGACACAATGTTCAGATCGGCGAAGACGGCACGCTGTGCGCGCAAGTCGGCATCGCGGGATCGACGAAGGTCGGCGCAGTCGTGACCATGGCCGGACAGGTCGGCGTGAACGGGCACATCGAGATCTGCGACGGCGCGATTTTCGGAGGCCAATCAGGCATCGTCGGTTCGATCAAGAACGCAGGCACGTACTGGGGCACGCCGGCAGTCGCGTATCGTGAAGAGATGCAGCAGAAGGTCATGCTTCGAAAACTGCCTAAGCTCGCCGAACAGGTCGCGGCGCTGTCAGCACTCGTGGACGAGTTGCGCAAACAACGCTAGAGCCGAACGGGATGGACGCACACCTCCAGCATACGCTCGCAAACGAGTTCACGGTGTCGGGCGTGGGCCTGCACACCGGGTCTCAATCCCGCGTCACCATATCACCCGCGCCGGCCAACGCCGGCATTTCTTTTGTCCTCGCCGACGGCTCGCGAATCGCAGCGACGCCGGAGGTGGTCCGCTCGACCACGCGCTGCACGACGGTCGCCTCTGCGACCGCTGAACTGCATACCGTCGAACACGTGCTTGCCGCGCTGGTCGGCATGGAGATCGACAACGCGATCATCGCCGTGGCTGGGCCCGAAGTGCCCATACTCGACGGCAGCGCGCTGCCCTTCGCGCAAGCGCTCGCCGACGGGGGCTCGCTCGAGCAGAAAGTTCCGCGTCGCGAGATGATCGTGCGCTCGCCGTCCTGGCATCGCGATGGCGATAAGCTGCTGGTCATCGTACCCGCGCGCGACCTCACCATCAATTTCTTCGTCGCGTTTCCGGAGCCGGTCGGCATACAGTTCTTGCAGACGCCGCCACTGACGCCCGACTATTTCCTGCGCGAGATCGCGCCGAATCGGACGTTCGGATTCCGCGCCGAAGTCGAAGCGCTGCACGCACAAGGCCTGGCGCTCGGGGGCGCGCTGGACAACGCAGTCGTCATCGAGCGTGACGGCTACGCGGGACCGCTGCGTTTCCCGGATGAGATCGTGCGTCACAAGGCCCTCGATCTCATCGGAGATTTCGGACTGATCGGCGCGCGTTTGCGCGGCGAGGTGATCGCGCTGAAATCAGGTCACGCGCTGCACGTCGCAGCCGCGCAATCGCTGCGCGCCCCCCTCGCCGCCGCATTGTAAACGACGACTTCATGCGAGCATTTGACCTTGCAGGTTGAACGAGTTCCTGGTTTTCGCATTGTCGTCGCATCGGATCCGTTGTTCGAAAAACTGATTGCCGAAGTATACTTCAACGACGAAATTGTCGCAATAGTTAGTGAAGAGCGGGGCGAGGCTGTCTTCGACCTAGAGATCTGGCCCAAGAAGGACGGCTCGATATGGACATTTGAGCTAGTCGCTTTCCAAGAGGCCGTCACCAGGGCTGAAAGTCGCCTTCGCAGACTCGACGATACGTCCAAATAGGCGCGGCGACCCCGTGACGCAAGGGCGGAGGATTGGCACGGACCTAAAGGTCCGTGGCTACGCTAAAGTCTTCGCTCGGAACGCTACATTCCAATGACGGGACGCGGTCACCTCACGGCGAATTGGACAGGCATGCCGGCGCATAGCGCCGGCCTCTGGAGGCTACGCACGTGGCATATGTCGATATCCGCTCCATTATGGAGATCCTACCGCATCGCTATCCGATGCTCCTCATCGACCGCATAACCGAACTCGAACACCTCAAGCGCGCGGTCGGTTTCAAGAACGTCACCTTCAACGAACCGTTCTTCACCGGGCACTTCCCGAACAACCCGGTCATGCCGGGCGTGATCATCATCGAGGCGATGGCGCAGCTCGGGGGCACCGTCATTATGGAGCCGAACAGTTCGGCGACGACGGTGCCGTATCTCGTCGGCGTCGACAAATTCAAGTTCCGTCGGCCCGTCATTCCCGGCGACACGCTCCGCATGGAGGTGAACCTGCTGTGGACGAAGATGAATTATGGACGCCTCGCCGCCGAAACGCGCGTAGGCGACCAACTCGTATGCAGTGGTGAGCTGACCTTTTCGGTCGTCACGGATGCGCGGCTCTTCAAGCTCGACGCGTCCGTGCTGCACATGTGATGGGGACCGCGCGAGTGCCTTCGGTCAACGTCTACTCATTGAACGTGCACCCGACCGCGGTGGTGCATCCAAGTGCGAAGCTAGGCCGAGGCACGGAGATCGGCCCGTACTGTTTGATCGGCGAGAACGTCACGATCGGTGATGGCACGCGCCTGCTCGCCAACGTCGTCGTGCTGGGCCACACCAGGATCGGGTGCGACAATACGGTGTATCCTTTTTCGGTGATCGGCGGCGCGTCGCAGGACAAGAAGCATCGCGGCGAAGTATCGTACGTCCGTATCGGCGATCGTAATATCCTCCGAGAATACGTCACCATCAATCGCGGCACTGACCCCGAATCCGAGACCGTCATCGGCTCCGACAACCACTTGCTTGCCTACGCGCACATCGCGCACGACTGCCGCATCGGCAACAACGTCGTGATGTCGAATCTCTCGCAGCTCGCAGGGCACGTCAGCGTGGGCGACGGCGCCAATCTCGGCGGCATGGTCGGCGTCCACCAATTCGTGCGCATCGGTCGCCTGTCGTTTCTCGGCGGCCGCAGCAAGATCTTGAAAGATGTGCCGCCTTTTTTCCTCATCGAGGGCAATCCGGCGTCGGTGCGCGGGCTCAACCGCGTCGGACTCAAACGAAACGCCATCGCGCCCGAGGCGATCTCCGAGCTCAAGGAAGCGTATCGGCTGCTGTATATGGGGGACGATCGCCAGTCCACCGTGATCGAACGGCTGCGCGCATCCATGGTCACGTCCGAAGGCAAAGAGCTGCTCACGTTTTTCGAAACAGCTTCGGAACGCGGCATCACGAGCAACGCCGGCCGGCGCGGCGGCCGCGCGCGCGAACACGCCACGGAGGAAGACCCGGGCGCGGCCTAAAGTGACGGCCCTCGCTCCGGCCGACCTCGTGCTACTGGCCGGCGAGGCGTCGGGCGATCTGCTAGGCGCCCTGCTGCTGCGCGAGATGCGCGCGTTGCGACCGGATTTGCGCTGCGAGGCGATCGGCGCGCAGCGGCTGCTCGATGCGGGCGCAGCGCTGCTCGCTGATTCAAGCGAATGGGCCAGCATCGGGCCGATCTCCGCGCTCGGCAAGATCCCCGTGCTCTATCTCACCATGCTGTGGATGGCCCGGCGCTTCGCGAAGCAGCCGCCGAGGTTGCTCGTGCCGATCGACTTCGGCGCTTTCAATCTGCGCCTCATCATGCGTTTGCGCCGCGGCCAATATCGCGGCAGGATCATCTACTACTTCCCGCCGGGCGCGTGGCTGTTCAACGAACGACAGGCGCGCGACGTGGCGGCGGCGGCCACACCGGTCGCGACGTTCCCGCAGCAGCGCGATTTCTACCGCAGCCTTTCCTTGCCGGTGGAGTATTTCGGGCACCCTCTCGTGTCGGCCATCGCCCCGCGCAGCCTGCAGCCGCCGTCCGGCGGCACGAACATCATCGCCTACCCAGGCAGCCGCAAAGAAGAGGTCGACCTGCTCCTGCCCGTCATCGCTCGCACGGCCAAGCAGCTCGCCTCAGAGCGCGGCGCGACGTTCACGATAGCCGCCTCGTCGAGGGCGCGCGCGAAACAGATCGAAACGCTCTGGGCGCGCGCGGACGGCCCGGCCGCTGCAACCATCGTGCGCGGCGATGCGATCGAGACCTCGCGCGATAGCGCACATCTGGCGTGGGTCGCGTCGGGCACCGCGGTGCTCGAGGTCGCACTGCGAGCGATCCCACAAATCGCGTTCTATAAGATCTCGGCGGCGCAATATCGCATCGCACAGCGTCGCGTGCCGCAATTCGTGCACGGACCGATCACGCTGCCGAACCTCGTGTTGGGGCGACCGGTGGTGCCCGAGCTGCTGCAAGGCGATTTCACGCCCGAACGCCTCCACGAACTGACCGAGCGCTACTTGGACGACCCGCGTCCGCGAGCCGAACAAGCGGCCGTCTACGCCGAACTGCGCGCCGCGCTCGGTCCGCCCGACGCGCTGCGACGAATCGCCCGATTCATGCTCGAGCAAATGCCTGCGTGAGCGTCCTCATCTATCACACGTCCGACGTGCACGACCGGCGCGGTTTCGGCGAGCGGCTGGCCAAGATCGTGGAACCGGACGCGCTGCGCGTCGATTGCGGCGACAGCCTGCGCGGATCGTCGACCATCTACCGCCGGAACGAGCCGGTCATGCAAGAGTTCGCTGCCGCGAGGTATAGCGCCCAAGCCGTCGGCAACCGGGAGTTCCATTATCTGCACGCCTGCTTCTCGGCGCGCGCGCGGGCGATGCCCATGCCTATGATCTGCTCGAACCTGCTCGATCTTTGGGGGCGCACGCCCCCGTTCGTCCGGTCGCTGCGCCTCAGCGCCGGTGATACCGACATACGTCTCGTGGCGCTTCTCGCGCCGCAGTACCGCACGGGCAGCGGCTGGGAAGCGATATTCGGCTGGCGATTTCTGAGCACGCACGCGGCGCTCGACGAGATGCTCGCGCTGCCGGAGCCGGCCGACGCCACTATCTTGCTCTCGCATCTGGGACTGGCTGCCGATCGGGAGATAGCTTCGCGCTATCCCTCATTGTCCGCGATCATCGGCGGTCACAGCCACGAAACGCTCGAGCTTCCGGAGGTCGTGAACGGCGTGCCGATCGCGCACGCCGGTCCTTATGCGCGCTTCGCCGGGCGCTTGGAACTCGCGCCGGACGGAGCCGGCCGCTTGCGACTGGCATCATACCGGTTGGTGCCGTTGCTGGAAGCCGCCGCGCGATGAGCGCACCCGACATCCTGCTCGTGAGCAATGGTTTTGGCGAGGCTGCCATCGCGGGGTACCTCGCGCGTGAGATCGCGCGCAGCGCGCCGGATGCGAAAATCGAACACATGCCGCTGGTCGGCAATACGAACCAGAATCAGGCCTGGCACACCACAAACGTCGGACCGCTCGCCGCGATGCCGAGCGGGGGGCTCATTGCTTATTGGAATTTCGCAAACCTGATCCGCGACGTTCGCGCCGGACTCATCGGCCTGACGCTGCGTCAGTATGCATTCCTGGGCCGCCAGCGCAAGCGCAGCGTGGTGGTCGCGGTCGGCGATGTCTATTGTCTGGCAGCGTGTCTTTTCTTCGCGCGGCGTCCGACCGTGTTCGTGGCGACGGCCAAGTCCCAACACGTGGCGCCGCATTCGCCGCTCGAGATCGGCATCGCGCGCCGAGCCAACATCGTCTTCGCGCGCGACGCGGCCACGGCGCAAGCGCTGCTCAGCCGCGGCGTGCGCGCAGAGTATGCGGGCAACCTCATGATGGACGGGCTTGAGCCCGGCCGGACGCCGCTCCCGGTCAGGGACGATGCGATTCGCTTGGGCGTGCTGCCGGGCAGCCGGGCTGACGCGGCGGCGAACGCGGGCACCGCGACGCGGCGCCTGCTGGCCATCGCGCGGTTGTTGAAAACGCGCGGGGCTGCGGTTCAGGCGTTCATGTCCATCGCGCCGAGCGTGGAGATTGAAGCAGTGCTCGAAGCCAGCGCGGCCGCGGGGATCAGCATGGCGCCGACCGGTGCGCGCGACGGCGTCATCGCCAGAGGAGAGGCGGAGAATCTTGAAGTGCTCGCCGTCTCGGGAGCGTTCGGCGATTTGTTGCGCGCCTCGCAAATCGTGCTCGGACAAGCCGGCACCGGAAACGAGCAGGCGGCCGGCCTCGGCCGCCCGGTCGTCGCATCGGCCGAAAGCGGCGAACGCCCCGGGAGAATCGGCTGGTATCGGATGCGCCAGCAGCGTCTGCTTGGCGACGCCCTGCTCGTCGTCGGCGGCGACGAGATCGAATTTGCGGCGAGCGTCGTGGCGCTGCTGGACGACCCGGCCCGCAAAGCCGCGATGGCCCGCCTGGGTCAAGAGCGCATGGGGCAGCCCGGCGGCGCAGCCGCAGTCGCAAAGGCCGTGCTGGCGCAGGCGTCGCAGAACACCGCCTGATGCAATCGACGTCGCTCGCCAGAGCCGCGCAAGCCGCGCTGCCATTGACCTGCGGCATCCTGCTGCCGGTCATGCCGATGCTCGTGCTGCTGGCCGACGTGCTGCCGCGCGGGGTGGCGATCGGCGGTCGCGCCTACGCCGTGGCTCTGGCGATCATCGTGACGATCGCCGCCCTCACCTCTGTTTGCGGGCTCATCGCGGAGCGCGGTTGGCGCGCGCTCGCGCGGCCGCCGCTTGCTCTGCCCCTCGCCGCGATGGTAGCGACCGCCATGCTCGCCGGCGTGGCCGGCGTTTCTTTGCGCACGAGCTCGTTCGAGATCGTCTGCGAGTTCGGCGATCTGATCGCGCTCGTGATCTTCTGGTGGACGATGTCCGACGAGCACATGCGTCGCCGCTGGCTCGCCTTGTATTTCGCTTCGGGAATCATCGCGACGGTTTTCGCGATCGCGCTGACGCTCACGCGCCACCCTCCCGCAGCGTTCGCCTACCAGCACGGCCGCGCCGCCGGCACGTTCTTGCAACCCAACGAGTTCGGCGGATATCTGCTCTTCCTTGTGCCGCTCGGGCTCGCGCAGCTGGGCGCGACGCCGCTGCTGCGGCGCTTGGGCCTCTCCGCTGCGGTCGTCGGCATCATCGGGCTCGCGCTATGCGTTTCTCGCGCGGCGTGGCTGGGCTCGATCGTGGGCTTGCCGCTGCTCATCGTGCGTTTCGGGCGGCGCGCCATGCTGCTGTATATCGGCGCGGCTGCCCTTGCGCTGATCCTCGGCACGACGACGTTTCGCGACGTGCAGCACGACCCGAGTGAGAACACTTCGCGCATCGCGGTCTGGCGCGGAGCGCTGCGCATGGTGGAACGCTTCGCGCTCACCGGCGTCGGACCGATCGCGTTTAGTCGCGTCTACCCGATGCTCAAAGAACCAGACGCCGCGGTCGATGAGGTCCACGCGCACGACCTGCCGCTCAACGTCCTGGTGGAAAACGGCATCTTAGGGTTCGCCGCGTTCGTGTGGACGGTCGTCGCCGCGATCCGAGCTGCGCGCGCCACCGGCAAGCGCATACCACCGACCGATCGCGAGCGCGTGCTGCTCTTCTATGGACTCTCGGCGGCCTTCGTCGCATCCGCCGTGCAAAACGCGGTCGACGTCGTTTCGACCTTCGTGTTCTTGCTGTGGTGGCCCATGCTGGGGCTCATGACGGCGCTCGCGCCCGAAGCAGCGACCGAAAAGCAAGAAGCCGGCGCGGATCAAGCGCGAGCACCGGTCGCACAGCCACAACTCGCTCCGCTCGCTCTCGCCACTCCGGTAGTCCTCGGCCTGCTGCTCGCCGGGTGCAGTTGGCTCTCCGCCAACGGGCCGCGTCCGCCGAGCCCGACGGCGACCGTGATACCGCCGCAGCCGGCGTATTACGTCGTGGCACGCAGTCGCGGAGACCAGCAAGTCGAGATCAGCGACACCCAGCACGGCCAGACGATATATCTGCTCCAGGCGAGTCGTGTCGGTTATCTCACCAGCCGCTCCAAGGGCTCGCTTTCCAACATCAAGCTGTTCTTCTTCAAAGGAAGAACGGTGCGGGCACGACTAACCGCCCCGGCAGCGTTCGTGGATCCATCGTCCCGCAATGTCGGTTTGGCAGGGGGTGTCGAAGCTTACGGCACCAACGGCGCAGCTTTGCTCGCCGACCGCATGGCGTACGATGCTAAGAGCCACTTGCTGACCGCCACCGGTCACGTGAAGGCGACCGACGAAAAAGGCAACTCGTTCTCCGGCAATCGCGCCGAAGCGGACCTCGACCTGCAGACCATTCGCGTGTTCGGCAGCAATGGATCCCAATCCATGAGCATCGGTAAATGACGGAAATAGCGTGCAGAAGACCATAGCCACCGAGATCGACGTCCGCAACCTGACCAAGACCTACGGAGCGCGTACGGTCGTCGACCACATCAGCCTTGGCGTCCATACCGGCGAGGTCGTCGGGTTGCTCGGCCCCAACGGCGCCGGCAAGACCACCACGTTCTATATGGTGGTCGGACTCGTGCGGCCCAACGACGGCGTCGTCGAGTTGGTCGGGCAGAACGGGCGCACGGTCGATATCACGCACCAGCCCATGCACGTGCGCGCGCGCGAAGGTCTCGGCTATCTCGCCCAGGAGAACTCGGTGTTCCGGCGGCTCAACGTCGAAGACAACATCCGGCTCATCTGGGAGCAGCGCGGCGTCTCGCGGCACGAGCAAGACGAACGGCTGCCTAAACTGCTCGGCGAGTTCGACTTGCAGCGCCTCAGCCACGACAAGGCGGAAACGCTCTCCGGCGGCGAGCGCCGCCGCGTCGAGATCGCGCGGGCTCTCGCCACCGATCCTGCGTTCCTGTTGCTGGACGAGCCGTTCACGGGCATCGACCCGATCGCCGTCGCGGACATCCAAGAGATCATCCGGCTGCTCAAGGCCAAGGGTCTCGGCATTCTCATCACCGACCACGCAGTGCGCGAAACGCTCGCGATCGTCGACCGCGCCTATATCCTCAACAATGGGCGGATCGAAGTGTCGGGCACGGCGCAAGAGGTCGCCGAATCGCCGGTGGCGCGGCGCTTTTACCTGGGAGAGAGCTTCCGTCTGTGAAGATCCTCGACCGCTACATGGTCACGGAGCTCGGCGGTTCCTTTCTCTTCGGACTCGCTGCCTTCACGCTGATCTTCGTAGCGGGCCAGCTGCTCAACATCGCGCGGCTGGTGTCGGAAGAGCACGCCAGCCTCTTCGCCGCCGCCAAATACTTCGTATACACCCTGCCGCAGACGCTCGTGTTGACGTTCCCGATGTCGATGTTGCTGTCCGTGCTGCTCGCCATGAGCCGCCTGTCCGCCGACTCCGAGATCACGGCCATGCGCGCCGGCGGTGTCAGCCTCTATCGCATCGCCGCGCCGGTCGTCGCGATCGGCCTGACCGCGTCGATCGTCGCGCTCTTGTTCCAAGAATTCGTCGTGCCTGAAGCCACGCAGCGCGCAACCGAAATCCTCAAACGCGAGATTCAGTCCGGCGGCGTGGACATCTTGCAGAATGAAGTAGTCAGGACGGTGCTGCCGAACCAAGACTCTCAGGTGACGTACGCGGAGGGCTACGACCCGGCCACGCAGCAGCTCGTGCAGGTCTCGGTGCAGTTGTATCGCGGAGAAGCGCTGACCTCGCTGTTGGTCGCGCCGCGGGCGAGCTACCGCAACTCTTCGTGGGAATTCCAAAACGCCGTCGCCTACGCCATGTCTCCGACGTGCTGCCTGGTCAGCAAGTACCCGCTGCTGGACGTCGACATCGGCGCCGATCCAACCCAGCTGCTCGAATTGCGCAAGCAACCCGAGGATCTCTCCCGGGCGCAGATACGCCCGCTCATGAACAACGCCAAGAAGAACGGCGACATCTCGCGCTATGCGCTCTTACTCGTCACCTACGACAGCAAGCTGGCTCGGCCTTTTGCGAGTCTGGTGTTCACGCTGCTCGCCATCCCGCTGGGCATCCGGCGCCAGCGCTCGTCATCCGGCGCCGGTTTCGGCATAAGCATCGCGATCGTGTTCGCGTTCTACGTCGTGACCACGATTTGTCTGGCGATCGGGCGCACCACCCCTGAACTCAGCTTCACCATGGCATGGCTGCCGAACGTCATGTTCTGCGCGACCGGCGTCTGGCTGCTGCAGCTGGCCGCCAAGGTGTGAGATGTACGCGCTGATGGCCATCGACGTGCGCAGCGGCATCACGGTGCTGGTGATCGTGATCATCGCCGGGGCGATCGCATTCGTGGGCGACCGCGTGGGCCACAACGTCGGGCGCAGGCGCATGACCCTGTTCGGACTGCGCCCACGCTACACGAGCACGATTTTCGCCGTCGGCTTCGGCATGTTCATCGCGCTGGCGGTCATCGTGTTCGTGTCGCTGGTCAACCAGGAGGCTCGCCAAGCCCTGTTCTCGATCAATACGCTGAACGATCAGATCAAAACGCTCAGCGCGGAGCGCGATCAACTGCTGCAAGAGCCGGTCGTGTTCCGCAACGGCGAGCCGATCTTCTCGCCGGTGGTCATCGCATCGACCGACCCCGAGCCCGTCATCGAGCGCGGCCTCGAGCAGCTCTTCCTCGGCGTCGCCGGCTACTACAGCAATATCCCCGACGTGCGCCCGTATCCGAAAACGTTGACGCCCGCGGCGCGCGCCAATCTGGTCGCCCTTGCGAAAACGGTCAAGGGTTTTGCGCCGACCGCCGCGATCATCGTGCCGGTCGCCGGCGAGAACATCTTCAGGCACGGCGCTATGAAGATCTCGTTCCGCGTCTACGAGGATCGTCTGCTCTATCGCAAAGGCGAGATCATCGCGCACATCGATTTGGTCAACACGGCGAACCGCCAGCTCGAGACCGTCGCGCTGAACCAGCTGGCGGCGTCGATCCGAAGCAACGCGATCCAGCACGGCATGCCCGACTCGATCGCCAATCCGACCATCACGCCCGACGCGGTCGACAGGGTCGCGCGCGAACTGTCGTCCATCAAAGGACGGACGGTCGTGCAAGCGGTCGCGGCGAACGACACGTACGCGCACGGACCGTTGACGACGGAGATCGTGGTGGAGCCGAGCAGGCTGCCGTCCGTGCATTGACCCGCAAGCGCTTCGTCGGCATCGATCCGGGCCATTCCAAGTGCGGCTATGCGACGGTTTTCGAAGACGGCGAACGCACTGCGCTTGAGGTGGTACCGACGGGATCCATCGCCGGACGGATCGAATCCGACGTCCGAATGGGCGACATCGCGGGGATTTGCGTCGGCGATGCGACGACCTCGAAGTCCATGCTGGAGTTGTGCAGGTCGCGCTGGCCGGCGATTCCGGTCGCGTTGGTGGACGAGCGCAATACCACCCTTCAAGCGCGCCAGCGCTACTACCAAGATCATCCCCCCCGCGGGCTCTTGCGCCTTGTACCCCGCGGTCTCTTGGTGCCAAAAGAGCCGCTCGACGGCTACGCCGCATTGCTCATCGTTGAGCGCTTTCTTGCGTCGCGTTAAGGGGTCTTAAAACGGTCCCACCCATCGGGAACCGCTAAGCCAGTTGGGCATATCAAGCAAGGGGAGGAAAGGGCATTTTTGGCGCATAACTGAGGCGTGCAGGTTACCGGCGTTTGGTCCGCCTTCATGGTCGGTTTTGAGCCGGCGAAACAGGGCGAACCAGCGACGGGTATTTGTGCCGTCGGCGGCTCATCGCACAGCAGGGAACGAAGATTCTGCATGCGTGACGTTCGAGACGGCCCCCGAAGACTTGTGCCTCTACGCTTGAGGAGGACCACTTTGAACAGATTCGCCTACCTCGCGGTATGCGCGATCGCATTGGTCGCAATTGTGGCGGCGCGGCCGCTACCCGCGTCAGCAACGCCGTTTTCGGACGTGCCGGCCAGCCACTGGGCGGCCGACGCGATTCAAACGCTTGCTGCCGACGGCATCATTGCCGGCTATCCCAATGGGAAGTTCTTGGGCAATCGATCGATGACGCGCAACGAGATGGCCGTCATCATCGCTCGCGCCATCGCCAAGATCCAAGCAGAAGGCGGAGCAAGCAGAGCCGATCTCGACAAACTCTCCAAGCTCATGGACGCGTACAAAGATGAGCTCGACGGCATGGGCGTCCGCGTCACCGCGCTCGAAGACAAGATCAGCGCGCTCGACAAGGCCACGCAGTTCGCGCAGCGCTTCGCGATTCACGGCACGTTGTATTCCGCGTATTCACAGCGCAACCAGCCGGTGAACCCGATCACCGTGGCCGGTGCGTTCGCCCGCGCCGATGCGGTCCAGAATTTCACCGACTCGTTCATCGAGACCGATGCGAGCAACGATCCGTACTACGGCAGACTCGGTCCCGACGTGATCCTGCCGCGCTCGCAGTGGGAGTTCACCGCGTCGTATGCGGTCACGCCCAACGTCGTCGTTTCGATGCCCGTCAAGATCCTCGATTACAACTACGGCGGCTATCGCCAACAGCAGACCGGCATCGGCATCAACCCGACAATCGACGTCAGCGTGCCGAACTTCAACGGCGTCAAAGGTCTGGATATCCGCATCGGCCAGCTCGAGAACCTGAAAGGCTCGCTGACCGGCCTCACCTTCAGCCCGCCGGACAACTTCCACATCGCATACACCGACCCGTACCGGCCGTTCCCGCAGGGCGTGGACGTGACGGGGACCTTGTTCAATTATCTCGATGTGCAAGTCTATGGTTATCGCCTCGATCCGGTCGGCGTCAACTCGGGACCCTTCGGACCGAACACGGGCATCACGTCGAACATCTTCCTCGGCCCGTATTACTTCCAGCAGACCTCCAACAGCTACGGCTCGGCGCCGACGACCGACACGTTCAACGCCGGGACATCGCCGCTGGCGTCGGTGAGTCTCACGTCGAACGCGCAGCCGGGCACGATCTTCATCTCGTACTTCTTGGGTCCTGGCTGCGTGTCGGGTTGCTTCTTCACCGCTGCGAACCAGGCAGGCGAGCCGTCGTTCACATACGTGCAGACGGCCAACCAAGTCGTCTTCGGCTCGGTGCTGCCCGCCGGCTCGACCGTCGCGATCACGTATCAGGGCTTCTCGGTGTCCGCCAATACGTTCCCGAAACGCTATGACGTGGGCGGCCGCGCTGTGTGGCGCGTTCCGGGCATCCCGTCCGGAACGATCGGGCTGTCGTTCAATCGCATCTTCGACCTGCGCGGCGATTCGGCAGCCGCCGGCAACACGGTGTTCTTCCAGACGGCCTCGATCCCGAACCAGATCGTGAGCGACACCGTCTTCGGCATGGACTTCACGCTGCCGCTGGCCTACGCGTGGGGTCCGGTCCAAACACCGGTGCTGTTCGGCGAGATATCGCAGAGCAAGTACACGCGCGACTTCCAGCGCATCCCGGCGGCCAGCGATAGCGCCGGCGTGATCGGGATACGCTTCAAGTTGCTGGGCGGCGACCAGACCTTCACCTACCAGAGCGTCGGGCCGTTCTGGATCGACGGCGCGCAGTTCATGTGGTCCGGCCAGGCGCCGGCGCTGTTCGCCTTCTACAACTACCCGCAGCTGCCAGGCCCGTTCGGCATCGGCAACAACTTCATCCTGAACAGTCAGGTTGACGCCGCTGCCATCGCCGGCGGCAATCCCGGCACGCTGGCAGCCAACGGCTCGTTCCCGAACGGCACGTTCGCGTTTCCGTTGTTCAGCCAGTTCAAGGCGCAGGGGCCGTACTGGTACAGCACGTACGCGCCGAACACGCGCGGCGCCTCGGCGCAGCTGAACTTCCCGCTAAAGGTCGGCACGCTCGGCGCGAAGCTGCGCCTCAGCGGCCAGTCGCTTCGTGAGATTCGGCCGAACTCGCTGACCACGGCCATCCTCGGCCCGGCGTTCGTGTCGACGGTGGCGGAGCGGTACGACGCACTCACGGGCGGCTTCACGGTCGACCTCCCGGTCTTCGATCGCAAGGCGACGGTGAACTTCGACGCCCTGTTCGAGCGCTTGCAGCGGCCGGACAGCACCAAGTTCGTCTATGCAGCGGATCCGCTGCTCGGGCTTGCCGCGTTCAATCCGCTTGGCAGCGCAGAGCTGACCGGCACCGGTTCGGTCGTGTTCTTCTACCCGAACCACGTGAACCTCAGGCACTTGGTGGGCTCGGGTTCAGTCGCGCTGCCGATCACGGCCGCGCTGACCGCCAACGCATCCTACGTCGATCAGCGCTACGGCGGCGACGCTCTCTCCAGCACGCTGTCGCAGAACATCAGCGAGAAGAAGACCGCGCTGAGCGTCGGCGTGCTCTACAACATCCCGAACACGAACTCGTCGATCAACACGTTCTTCACTCGCTACGAGTATAAAGATGACGTGTTGCCGTCGTACAACTGGACGCAGAACCGCCAGAACCTGTACTTCACGGTCAAGTTCTAGCGTTCCGATCGAAGCTCGGACAAGGTAAAGGGGGTCGGGCATAGCCCGACCCCCGAATCTTTTGCGCATGCCCAAGCTCACCGCGATGCAGCGCCTCGCGCTCGTGCTCGCCGTCGTCGCCATCCTCGCCCTCTCATGGCGTCCACTGGCATCGTGGTGGTGCGATGACATGGGCAACGTCGCGCTCGCGCGCGGCGATCCGCAAGGCGCGCAGGCGTGGTTCGAGCGTGGACTGCGATTCTCGACGTCGCGTCTGCTGTTGGAAGATCGCGGCCGCGCGCGCCTCGACGCGGACCCAGCCGGCGCGCTGAGCGACTTTCAGGCAGCGGGATGCGGCGCGCCATGCATCGCGGAGAGCGGCGACGCAGAGAGCAGGCTCGGCAACGCCGACGCCGCGGTTGCGGATTACCTCGATGCGCGCGCGGCCGGCCGGCTTGCCGCGGCCGTCACCCAAATCGCGGCGCGCGGCCGCTTTGACGAAGCCATCCGTCTGGAGCGGGCGCTGGCGGCTCGGCTTGAAGGCAGCCTGCTCGAGCGAGCGGACCTGGGCGCCGCGTACAGCACGATCGGCAAGCTCGACGTCGACGCGGCAAAGAAGGCGGAGCAACAGAAGCGCCTGCGCGCGGCGGCGGCCTATCGCCGCGACGCGATCCTGTCCTTCGGAAAAGCCGGCGCAGTCGCTCCCTTCAACGAGGGCTACCTTCTTTCGTACGGCTTCTCGCAGATGCAGTGGGGCGACAAGCGCGAAGCTCGTTCGGCGTTTCGCCGCGTGCTGGCCCTGCATCCCCATCAGTCCGACGCGGAACAAGCGTTGGCGCGGCTCGGGGCCGGCGAATCGGCTTGGCCGCGCCCCAGGTGAAGCGTCTCCGCGTCGCTCTCGAGACGCAATACGCGTACGGCCCCGCGACCGGACTCGGCGTCTATGCGCGCCGGCTTTGCGAGGCGTTGAAGAAGCGCGACGATGTGGACGTGGTCGAGATCGCGGATCCCTCATTTGATGTGTGGCGCTTCGACCGTAGGCTCTATTGGGATCAACTGCGCGCGCCGCGCCTGCTGCGCGCAGCGCGTGCCGACGTGGTGCACTGCACCGGCGGCACGCTCCCGTGGCGCACGCCGCACCCGGTCGTGCTTACGCTGCACGATCTGGTGTGGCTGCGCGGAGCGAACCGCGGCAGGCCCTACGTGCGCTGGTACTTCGGAGACGTGCAGCCTCGACTGGCGCGCCGCGCCGACGCGATCGTCGCGGACACCGAAGCCGCGCGCTGGGACATCGCCGAGGGATTACGGATCGACCCCGCACGGATCAGCGTGTGCGGCGCCGGCGTCGACCCCAGCTTCTTCGACTTGAAAAACCAACGTAGTGCCGGGGCTTTAGCCCCGGACCCCTACATCCTCAGCGTCGGCACGGTTGAAGAACGCAAAGATCTGATCACGGCCGTGCGCGCGGTCGCGCAGATGCCGGACGTGCGCCTGATCTCGGCTGGGCACCTCACGCCCTACGCGCGCGAGGTCATGCGCGAGATCGAATCGCTGGGCGTTGAGGCAAGAGTCGAGCTGAAAGGCTTCGTCGACGACGCGGAGCTGTTGTCGCTCTATGCCGGCGCGGCGGCTTTCGTCTTCCCGTCGCGCTACGAGGGGTTCGGACTGCCGCCGCTGCAGGCGCTCGCGGCTGGAGTACCGGTGGTCGCCGCACGCATTCCGGTGCTGGAAGAAGTGCTTGGCGATTGCGCCCTGTTCGCGCCCCCGGGCGATGCTAGCGCGTTTGCCGGGGCGTTGCACGGCGCGTTGAGCGGACCGAGCGCGCTCATCGAGCGCGGCATCGAGCGCGCACGCACGTTCACGTGGCCGGCGGTCGCCGGCAGCATGGTCGAGGTGTATCGGAGGTTGGTGTAAGATCATCTGAGAAGTGCCACACCAAGTCGCGCTCTACTAAGAGAGAGGATGACTCATGGCAGACGAAAAGAAATGCGAGCACGCTCATTGCACGTGCCAGGTCACATCGAGTCGTTTCTGCAGCGGGCACTGCGCGAAACACGCCGAGCACGCGGAACCGCATAAATGCGAGTGCGGGCACCCGAACTGTAAATAGTCTTTAGGGTCAGTGCACCGCGGGCGAGATGTTCCAGCCCGCGCCGGGCGGCGGGTCTGAGGCGAACAGCAGGTTGACGGGGTAGCTCGAACCGCCCTCGGGCATCGTCACGATCGAGACGTGCCGGTAGCCGTGCGCAGGCACGTTAAAGCGCCGCACCAGCGCCATTTTCCGAGCTTCAACGGGATGGAGTTGGACCACGGCATCATCCACGAGCAGCGTGCCGGTGGCTCGCCCGCCGCGCGGCTCGAACCATAGCCCGACGTCGGCCGCTTGGCCGGTCGGATTCAACAAACTGACGTCTGCGCTTTGCTTGACGCCGTAATCGCCGCCAAGCACCTCGCCCTGCACCAAGTTGGGAAGAGGCAGCTTGCCGATCTCCAGGTACGTCGGTTGGTCGCCCACCGTGTAGGCCTCGTCGTAGAAGAACTCCGGCACCTGATAGATGCCGCGCGAATGCTTCACGGCGCTCGAAAGAAGCGTCTCAGATATCGGGTCCACCGGCGACGCGTCTGCGGCTTGGACGACGACCGCGATGCGCACGCCGTTGCCCGAGATCACGCGCATCTGCATCAACCCGGCTATCAGGTTGTCGGCCGGAAGCGGCTGATCCACGACGTTGATGGTCGCTTGCGGGGGCACTTCATAGATCTCGCCCTCACCGAGGGCGTCGTGCACGAGATAGCGCCGCGTGCACTCGTGGCCCACGCCGAGGATATCGGTGTACGGGCCCGCGAGGCCCGTGGTGAGATCGAGCAGCACGGAATCGGTACCGTTGTTCTGGACTTTCACGAGGATGCGGCGCTTCGGCGCACCGGGCGGCGCGTAATGGTAATAGAGGAGCCGAGCCGGTTCCCCGAAGTTCACTTGGCCGTAGAAGAGCGTGCCGTCCTCAGTGATGGTCTCCGGAAAATCCGACACCAGCATGTATTTGGGCGCCACGCGCGGCTGCGCGAGATTGGTGACTCGCACGCGCACGGTCGTGCTGAAGTTGAAGTAGCCGAAGCCGGTGATCTCCAGCGGCACACGCACGATCGAGGTCTGGTCTGGCTGGAGCTCGAGTGCGTCCTGCACGCCGCTCGGGTCGGCCGACACGACCGCTCCCGCGAGCGGATACGCGACACGCCTGGCCGCCGAGGCCGCCATCTCCGCGACGAAGTCCGCCGTCGCCGGATGACCGGTGATGCTGATCGAGGTCCAATCGTAGGCCTTGCCTGCGGAAACCTCCACCTTTGCCGACAGCGTGGCGTTGAGGCCGTACATGTCGGTGACGACGATTTTCGTAGCACCGGTGTGGAGGCCGAAGACCTCAACGCTTCGATTGAGCGGATTGAAGACCGGGCGCACGATGGCATCGTCGTAGCCCGAGAACGTGACGAGCCCGCTCGGCGGAGAGAGCAGCCGCGCAGTCTGGCTGTGCCCGAGCAGGATGAGAAGCGAGTCCGGGTTCACTTGCACCGGGACCGGCGACGGCGGCACCGCGGGCGATGCTTCAGGCGCGGGGCTGCAGCCCGAAGGACACGGCGACGGCGATGGGCAGCCCTCGGATGGACACGGGCTGGGCGGGTAGATGGGTTGTGGCGGCGCCAGCGATGGCACGATCGCCGGGGACGGTGTTGCGGAAAGCGTCGGCAGCGGCGAGGGGTCGGCGAGATACTGCGGCGGCGATGCTAGGGCCGGACGAAAGTCCGGCATGCCGCCTATCACGGCCGCTGCCGCGCTGAGAGCGACGGCCGCGCACAACGCGAGCACACCGGCGCCCGAACGAGCCACTAGGCGATTTGTTGCTCTTGGCGACTCACTGCAGTCGCGAGGAGCGTCTTATATCCATGCGCCGGGAAGAGCACGGTGACCAAATCGGACTCGGACCGCTCGACGGTTCCTTGACCGAACTTGGTGTGGAGCACGACATCGCCGATGCGGAATTCTCCTGAGACGCCGAACGGCTCGTCGCTCACCTCGACCGTCATCCCCTTGGCAAGCCTCGCGCGGCAATTATCGCATGCGCCGCAATTCGGCAAGTCGTAGTCCTCGCCGAAGTAGTTCAAGATGAACTTGCGCCGGCAGCCGCGCGTCTCGCAATACTGCAGCATCATGGCAAGCTTGCTCTGATCGTAGGAACGCTTCGTCTCGTAGCTCGCCAGGTTGAGCTGCAACCCCTTGGCGGATTTGACGAGCGGCGCCAGCCCGTACGTCGCCTTGGTGACGTTCACGATGAAGCCGCCCTTCTTGAGCAGCGCCAAGATGACTTTGAGCTTGGTGAGCGGCAGCTGGGAGATCTTGCGCAAGTCGGAAAGCGAAACGCCGTTCTCCTGCGATTCGAAGTACTGCAGCGTGCCGAAGACCTTTTGGACCTCTTCCACGTCCGGGTACTTGCCGGTCAGGAAGTAGTTCTGCACGCGCGTGTCGCTTTGGCGGTACAGCAGCATGCACAGCGATTCCTCGCCGTCGCGCCCGGCGCGGCCGGCCTCCTGGGTGTACGCCTCGACGCTGCCCGGAAGATCGTAATGGATGACGAAGCGGATGTTCGGCTTGTCGATGCCGAGGCCGAATGCGTTGGTGGCCACGACGATCTTCACGTTTTCGCTCATGAAGCGGTCGTGGATGCGTTCCCGCTCGGCTTTTTGCAGCTTGCTGTGGTACACTTCCGCGTCGATGCCCAGCTCGTCGCGGCAGTACTCCGACACGGCATAGGTGTTCTTGATGGTGGCCGTGTAGATGATGCCCAGCGCATTCTTGAGCGAGTCGCCGAACTTGCCGCGCAGAGCGCGCAATTTCTCGGCCTCGCTGGCGGTGCGCGCCACTTCATAGACGAGGTTCGGTCGGTCGAATCCGCGCACGATCGGCTTGGTGAGCGGTATGCCGAGCTGGGTGACGATATCTTCGCGGACCGCCGGCGTCGCCGTTGCGGTGAGCGCGAGCACGGTCGGGTGTCCCAGCGCCGATATCACGCGCCCGAGATTGAGGTAGGCCGGCCGGAAATCGTGCCCCCACTGCGAGATGCAGTGGGCCTCATCCACGACGAAAAGCGGTATGTGCAGACGCTTGATCACGTCGACGAAACTCTCGTCCTCGAGGCGCTCGGGCGTGACGTAGATGAGTTTCAAGCCGCCGCGCGCGACCCGTTCGAGATACGAAACCTCTTCCTCGTCGGAGAGCGTGCTGTTGAGCGCGATGGTGCTCGAGATGCCGGCCTCGGCCAGCATGTCGATCTGGTCCTTCATGAGCGCGATCAGGGGCGACACGACCACGGTCGTGCCGGGCAGCAGCAGCGCCGGCAGCTGGTAACACAGGGACTTGCCGGCTCCGGTCGCGAGAATGGCAAGCGTATCTTTGCCGCCCAGGATGCGCTGGATGACCTCTTCTTGGCCCGGATAGAATTGTTCGTAGCCGAAATGCGTGCGGAGCGCTTCGGTCAGGTCGACATCGACCTTCATGCCTAAATGACCCTTTCTCAGGGACGGGACGAGCGTACGTTCGGTTGATTGATAGTTGATTGATAGTGGTAGGATGACGAAAACGGCCTCGCTCATAAGGGACCGTCCGCCGTAGTTTCAGCCCTACGCGTTTCCTATTCCCAGATACTTAACGGCTAAACGTTTTGTTTCCGCTTGACTGCTCCTGCCGGCGCTTTCCACCCGGTAAGTATCCAGCCGGCTCCGGGTGAACCGGCCTGCCCCCGGCGGCATATATGGGTCATGAAAGACTTCGCCAAAAGAGTCGGCCTGACGATCGCGCTCGCGGTCGCCGCATTGCTGACCGGCGTCGCTTCGGGCACGGCTGGAAGCGCCGCCGATACCGACCTCGCGATCGACAATTACGCGTTCAAGCCGCCGACGTTCACCGTCTGCACCGGCAAAACGCTCGTCTGGAAGAACAACGACGACGATCCGCACACCGTCACCGGCTTGGACGGGTCGTGGGATTCGAAGGGCCTCGGCCTGGGCGATACCTACAAGCACGTTTTCGACAAACCCGGCAAATATGAGTACTACTGCAAAGTGCATCCTTTTATGAGAGGCGTTATCATCGTCAAGGAGTGTGGGCAATGAATGACCTCAACCGCAGCGAGTTCCTCGAATGCATGGCGTGGTGCGGCACAGGCGTGCTGTACACGCTGACGCCTGCCGGCCTGGTGGGCAAGACGCTGGCAGACGCGATGGTCACGCCCGCGACGGGCACGTTCGTGCAGATCAGCGACACGCACATCGGCTTCCCGGGCGAGGCCAACCACGACGTCATCGGCACGTTCCAGCGCTCCATCGACATGATCAACGCGCTGCCGGTGCGGCCGGACTTCGTCATGCATACCGGCGATCTCTCACACCTCTCCAAGCCGAGTGAGTTCGACACGGTCAAGCAGATGCTCGGCACGATCAAGGCCGGCGCGTTCTATGCCGTGCCGGGTGAGCACGACGTGATCAACGATCGCGGCGAGACGTTCTGGAAGATGTTCGCGTCGCGTGGCAACGTGATGAAACCCTGGTACAGTTTTGACGCCGCGGGCGTGCACTCGCTCGCCCTCACCAATGTCCTCGACATCAAAAAAGGCGGCATCCTCGGGCGGGACCAGCTCGAATGGGCGCGCCAAGATCTCGCCGGGCAGCGCAACGGCACGCCGATCGTGGTCTTCGCGCACATCCCGCTCGCCGCGGTGTACCCGGATTGGGGTTGGAGCACCGATGACTACATGGAACTGCTGTCGATGCTCGGACGTTTCGATTCGGTGACGGTGCTGAACGGCCACATCCATCAGGTGTTCACCAAAGTGGACGGCAAAGTGACGTTTTACACGGCCGCATCCACCGCGTTTCCACAACCCGCGCCCGGGACTGCGCCCAAACCGGGGCCGCTGAAGGTCGCGGCCGGCGAGCTCGGCAAGCACCTCGGGATTCGCACGGTCACCGTGCAGACCGGCTCGCATCCGATCGCGATAGCGGACGAGACGCTCGGGTAGTAGTGCCGGGGCTTTAGCCTCGGAGAATGGCTTTAACCCTGAGAACGATGGACGATACCGATCTCATCCGCCGCCTGGGCGACGACGACCCGGCTGCCTTAGAGGATGCGTTTTCGCGATACGCGCGGCGCTGCAAAGCCGTCGCATACCGCGTGTCGCAAGACGACGCGCGCGCCGAGGACGCCGTGCAGGAAGCCTTCCTAGCCTTGTGGCTGCATCGGAAAGGCTTGGTGGTACGCACCGCGGGCATCAGTCCATGGCTCGTCACGGTCACGCGCAACGCCGCGCTTGCGGCGCTGCGCAGCGATCAGCGCCGCGGCCGCCGAGAGGAACGCGTCTTCGAACAAGAGAGTCCGGCGGTTGCCGAACCCTTTGATAGCGTGAGCGCCAAAGCCGCAAGCACGCAGGTGCGCGCGGCGCTCGCCGAATTGCCCGAGGAGCAACGCAACGTGATCGCACTGGCATACTACAAGTTCAAAACAATGCGGGAGATCGCCGAGCAGACGGGCGCGCCGCTCGGCACCGTCAAACGCCGCGCGCAGCTCGGACTGCAGCGTCTCGCCCGCGTGCTGAGGCCGCAAGTATCGTGACACAGCATCCATACGATGACATCGACGCGTTCGCGCTCGGCAGCTTGACGCCGGCCGAGGCGAATGAATTGCTGCGTCACGCCGACAGCTGCCCGACATGCGCGGTGCTCATCACGGAAGCGATGACCGGTGTCGACGCGCTCGCTCAACTCGACGGCGAGAAAGACGTGCGGCGCTCGCTCGTGGCGCCGCTGGCTCGCCGGCCACGGCGCTTCGTCGTCCCGCCGTCCTGGGCTGTCGCTACGGCGGCGATGGCGGCGAGCATCGGCCTGCTGATCTGGAACGTCAACCTTCAGCAAGGCCTACCGACGCTGCCGATCGCGGCCATCGTGCATAGCCATTTCCAACACCACGAACTGCTCGGACCGAGCGGCAGCGCGAAAGTGCTTCAAGCAACGGATGGGCGCTGGGTCTACGTCGTCGCTGACGGCTTGACTCCGCGCGCCCGGTATGTGCTGTGGGAAAAGCGCGGAAGTGCGCCGACGAAAGTGGGCGAATTCGCAGCCGATGGCGCCGGCCGCGCCGCGAGGTACTTCGAGCAGGCGCCCGGATCGATCGACGGTTTCTCCGTCACGAGTATCGGCGAGGATCCGACGAGCCCGCAATCGCTCAACTGGTCGCAAAAATAAGAGAATGCCCGGCGTCGTTCGACGCCGGGCTGGTTTGTAGGCCTGAGGCTTTAGCCCCGGGTTGCTTCGGCTTTACGCCCCTGCGTCGCCGGTAAGCGCGTCCACACGCGCGACGATCTCTGTTTGGTAATCGTGGGGGAAGTATGACGTGTCGTGGCTCGAGATGACGGTGGCTGCCGCGACGGCTGCGAGAGTTAAGAACATTTGTGTTCTCCTTTCGCTAGTAGTAGCGCACGGAGAGAGCCGCGGTTCACGCAAAGCGAAGGCCCACTTTCACGCGGACTTCATCCCAGCGGCATGAGGAATGACGAACGCGCCGCCGAAGGCGTCAGGGTGGCGCAAAAGACGGCATCAGATTCAGTGACCCTCTACCGCAAGCACCGCCCCGGCGGCTTCGACGAACTGGTCGGCCAGCCGGCCGTCGTGCAAGGCCTCCAAAGCGCGGTGAAGACCAATCACGTCGTGCACGCGTACCTGTTCGCCGGTCCGCGCGGCACGGGCAAGACCTCCGCTGCGCGCATCTTCGCGAAGTGCTTGAACTGCATGACCAACGGCCCCCGTCCGGATCCGTGCGGGCACTGCGAGGCTTGTGTGTCCATCGCCGCCGGCACCGCCTTCGACGTCATCGAGATCGACGCGGCGAGCAACCGCGGCATCAACGAGATCCGGGAGCTGCGCGATCGCGTGCAATTCCCGCCATCGCGCTTCCGCAAGAAGGTCTACATCGTCGACGAAGTCCACATGCTCACGCCCGAGGCGTTCAATGCACTGCTGAAAACCCTCGAGGAGCCGCCGGACTACGTCGTCTTCATTCTGGCCACCACCGAACTGCACAAAGTGCCGGCCACCATCATGTCGCGCTGCCAGCGCTACGAGTTCCGCCGCATGTCGCCGGCGGTCATCACCGACCGCGTGCTCGACGTCGCCAAGAAAGAGGGCGTGAAAATCGACGACCTCGCGGCCCGGCGCATCGCGCATCTCGCTGATGGCGCGCTGCGCGACGCCTTGGTGCTGCTCGAGCAGGCGCGCGGGTTCGCAGACGGAGGCGCCATAACCGACGCCGTTCTTGACGTGGCGTTCGGCGAATCGCACCGTGACATCATCGATCGAATCGTGGACGCCGTCGCGGACGCGGATATCGCCGCGGCGTTGAACGCCGTGGCCGACGCCTCAGCCCAGGGCGTGGATCCCGGCTGGCTCGCCAAGGAACTGCTGCGCTGGTTCCGGCTCGCGCTGCTGGCGCGTGCCAGCCGCGACGTGCTGGAAGCCGAAGCGCCGCCGGAAACCGCAGAGCGCATCGCGGCCGTCGCCGAAAAGCTGGGCAAGGCGCGCGTGATGGCCGCGTTGCGCTACCTTTCCGAGAGCGTCGCGCAGCGTTTCTCCACCCAGCCGCGCATCGACCTCGAACTTGCGCTGGCCCGCCTGATCGTGCCCTCGGACGAACTCACGCTTGCGACGCTCACGGATCGCGTCCGCACGTTGGAAGAGCGCGCAGGCGGCAGAGCCGAATCCGGCGTCGGCGGCGGCAATAAAACGCAGGCCGGCAAAGCGCCCACAAGGGCGGCGGCTCGAGCGGAGGTCCCGGAGGTCTCGCAACGGGCCGGCACAGGTGCGTTGAACCGCGCCAAACTCGACGGCAAATGGCCGCTGTTCTTGAGCGCTGTGCAGGAGCGGTCCAAGACCTGTTTCGCGTACGTCCAACATGCTTCGGTCGTCGAGGCGTCCGGAGAAATGGTGACGCTCGGCGTGGCGAAGAAGCACTTTCTCGAAGAGCTGAACACGGCCGCGATGAAAGCCGTAGTAGCAGACGCGATCGCGGCGGTCGCCGACGTGAGGCCGCGCGTGGAGTTCGTGATCGGCGAAGCGCGGAGGCCGGCTTCGAGTTTCGCCGTGGCAGAATCGGTCCTCGGCGCTGACCTTTTGTAGAGGAGAGCATGAATCAAAACCTGCTGAAACAAGCCCGCCAGCTCCAAGAGCAGCTCGCGCGGATCCAAGAAGAACTGGCCAACGAAACGGTGACCGGCGTCGCCGGCTCAGGCGTGGTGACCGTCACGCTCAACGGCCACGGCGGCATCCTTGCGGTGAAGATCGACAAAGCGGCATGCGATCCGGAAGACATCGGCACGCTCGAAGACCTTCTCATGTTGGCCTTCAAAGACGCGCAGGAAAAGGTCTCGGATCTTTCGCGTTCGCGCATGGGCCCGCTCGCCGGCGGCCTCGGCATACCGGGCTTGTAGGGCGCCCATTCCGACTGTGGATTCTCTCGCCGGCCCGCTTGGGGCCCTGATCGGCGAACTGGAAAAACTGCCGACGGTCGGGCCCAAGACCGCGGCGCGCCTCGCGTTTTACTTGCTGTCCGCGAGCCGCGAGGACGCGCAGGCTCTCGCCGAAGCGATCGTCGCCGTGAAAGATAAGATCCGCTTCTGTAAGCGCTGCTTCGGTTTGAGCGAGGGCGAGGTGTGCTCGATCTGCGACGATCCGCGCCGAGATGCGCACATGCTGTGCGTGGTCGGCGAAGCCAAAGACGTCTACGCCATCGAACGGGCGATGACGTACAACGGGCTGTACCACGTGCTCGGCGGGCTGATCTCGCCGATGGAAGGCATCGGCGTCGGACAGCTCAAGGTCAAAGAACTCGTCGACCGGATCGGCGCCGAAGGCATCAAGGAAGTCATCATCGCCACCAATCCGAACGCCGAGGGCGAGTCGACCGCGCTGTATCTCTCGCGGCTCCTCGCGCCGCTCGGCGCCAAAGTGACGCGCCTCGCCTACGGCCTGCCGATCGGCGGCGAACTCGATTACGCAGACGAGACGACGCTGGCGCGCGCGCTCGAGGGCCGCCGGGCGATCTAACCGGGGCTAAAGCCCCGGCACTACAAGGGCTTCTAGGGGGTTTTGCTGTCGGGTTTTTTCTTGAGCTTGTCGACGAGCTCTCTTGCCAGCGTTCTAGCCCGGTCGATGGCCTCGCGATAGAGCGCGCTCAACTTGTCAGGCGCCATGCGGTCGCCCGTCTCGTAGTAGAATGAAGCAGCCTGACCGATGACCAGCGATCCTGCGTACGCGATGCCGGCCTTGATCACCGGCCCCGCGATCGGGATGAAGCCGGATAACTCGCGCGCCAGCGCGCGCCAGCCATACCCGCCCCCGATCACCGGCAGCAGCTCGATGATGCGGGCCATCTCCGCCTTTTTGCCATACGTGGCTGCCAAATTGAGCAGCATGGCGACCTGCATGCCGGTGATCGCGATCGTGTCGCCGGCCGAAGCGATGCTCCCCAAGACGAGGCCGAGCACCGGCACGTGGTCGACGAGAGCCGATGCCCCCGCGACCTTGAGGCTGTTCATGGCGCAATCGACCGACAGTTTGGCTGCAACGGTCGGGCGAAATGCGGGCACCTGGGCACCGAGCGACACCTCGAGGCCGCGGCACGCCTCGACGACGTCGGGCAGGACGTGCCTGCGCAACTGCGCGAGCGTGAGTTCGCTGACGCGATAGCGAGCAGGCTGGCCGGGAGACGGACGATGCGGCACCGCGTGCGTCGTGACGGCGGGGTTCTCGTCGTCGCCGATCGGCCGATCGATGAGGAAAACGGGGAGCGCCGAGGACTCGAGATGTTCGGGTGCAGGTCGATCCACGACGCCTGCGTCGCCGCAGACCAAAATGGCGCGCGTCGCGCTGTCGGCGATCGACCAGCCCGGCGCGGTCTCCAGATGGTCGAACACGGCGCTGCGCGCGGACCCATCCGGGTCCAACACGTCGAGCAATTCGTCGGCGCCGGTACCGGTCACGAGCAAGCGGATGCGCTTCGCAGCGTGCGAGTCGATCATGCCCAGATTGATGCGGTCGCGGAATTGCTCGAGCCAGCGGACAAACGGGCTGCCGGAGTCTTCGGAGCGAGGGAGTGCGGGAACGTCAGTAGCCATAGCGTCTTGTGTAATGTACCTTACCCATCGAACGGCGCCCTTGTTACAAGAGAAGCGGGACCACAAGGGTCCCGCTACCATGTCCCCGGGGCTAAAGCCCCGGCACTACATTACCGGGGCTAAAGCCTCAGGCCTACATTGCCGGCGTTTCGGCGTAGCCTAAGAACCACATCCCAAGCGTCACTTCCAGCGACTCCTGCGAGAGGTGCTTGTCAAGCGCTAGGTCGATCCACGTCTTCTTGCTGGCGCGCTGCTCGTTGATGACCGTGCTCACCGGCACTTTTTCCTCGGCCGCGAACCACGAGGCGACTGCGACGTCGCCCGGCGACAGATTCAAGGCGAGCGCCTCGTCGTAGCTCGGCGCGTCGATGCCGAGGCGAGCGTGGATCGAGCGGGCGAGCGATTCGTAGCGTGCCTCGGGGAAGTTGACCCCGAGCAGCGTGATGCGGGCTTGCAGCTGGCGCGCCTGCGCGGAGAAGTAGCGCCGGTTCGCTTCCTCAGCCGCGTTGGCGGCGGTGTCGAGCTGCTGCTCTGCCGCGATCGCGAGCGGTTTGAGTTTTTGCGCCGTGCGCGGCGAGATATCGCCGCCGAAATCGAGCGAACTGCGCGACAGCTCACGGAAATAGGCATCGAGCGCAGGCGATGACTGCCAAGCCAAGGCCATCGCGCCGCGCGCCGCCGTCAGCGAGTTCACGATATCGCCCGCCGACGTGTTCATCTGCGAAAGCAAGTCCTTGTAATAGGGCAAGCGGCGCAAGGTGTCGCCGGTCAGCGCCTTTTCGCGCAGCGGCGCTTGCATCTCGTTCAGCACGCCGAGATCGTCCTTTTGCAGACTGGGCGCTTCCTGCGTGATGAAGTCGACCTTGTCGAGCAGGACGTTGAGATCTTTGGACATGTGCTCCAGGTCCTGGAACACGGCTTCGATGCGGCTTCCGGGCCTGATGTCGACGTTGCCGAAATTGGGCACTTCGTACGAAAGATCGTCGAGACGCTGGTTGAGCTGCTTCAGATCGTCTTTGCCGAGCTTGACGCGCTCGTCGATCGCCGCCTGATTGTTCTTCGCACCTGCAAGCGCGGCTGCGACCTGCTGGCGCAGCGGGTCGAGATTCGGATTCAGCAGCGCCTTGGCCGGTTGAGGATCTCGTGGCAGCATCGCGAGCATGCGGGCGGCCGCGGCACCGGCCGGATCGGTGTTCTTGGAGGAGCTTGCGACCTGCGCGAGCGCCGTTTGACTCTTGTCAAAGCTGCCAAGCGCCAATTCGACCTGCCCCTTGTGCAGCAGCGCGAGCTGGTTCGCAGGATCGGCCTTCAGGACTTGATCCAGCTTGTTGTTTGCGAACGCGTAGCGGCCCTCTTCCTCGTCGTGGATCGCCTGCGCGAGGAGCTGCTGCGTATTGGTCTTTGCGAGTTCCGGATAGCCCATCAGGTGCCCGATGCGCGCTTTGGGGTCCGGGTGCGTCTCGAAGTATTTCTCGAGCCCCGATGCATTCGGCCCGTATTCGTGCTGGAGGCGATCCATGAACGACACCATGGCCATGGGATCGTAGCCGGCGCGCGTCATCAACAGCAAGCCGTATTGGTCGGCCTGCAGCTCGTCGATGCGCGACAACTTGTACAGGGACAACCCGCCGATCAGATTTCCGAAGCGGTATGCGAAAGGCGAGAAGATCGACAGGATGCCGATGATCAGGTTGATAGCCTGAGCCTTCGCCTGCAGCGTGATCTGGTGGCGCCGCTCCACGTGACCCATCTCGTGGCCCATGACGCCGGCCAATTCGTCGTCCGAGTTGACGAAGTTGAGCAGTCCGAAATTCACATACACGAAACCGCCGGGCAGCGAGAACGCGTTGATGCTGTTCGTGTCGATGATCTTGAACGTGTAGTTGATGTCCGGCCGCGCGCGGTAGCGCTTGAGGTTCTCGGCCAGATTATTGACCCAGTTGTTGAGCACGGGGTCGTTGACGAGGGCGTTTTCGGCCTCGACCTGTTTCACGGCGTCTTGCCCGATGCGGATCTCGGTGCCGGTCGACACGGCGCCTGCCGGCGACGGCATGCTCGAGGCGAGCAATGCAAGCAGCACCAGCGCTGCGAGGGCGCGTTTCCACACGTTCATGGCTGCTCTCCCGAGGGTCAAGGTCCTTTACTTTGCGACGGCTTGCGGGGAACTCCCTGCGGACGCGCTCGCAAACGATGCCATCCAATCCACATTTCTTTCACAGTTCTTTCACAGCTTTTCCACAAGGGAAACGTAACCGAGTCCGTAATCGGCACATTTTCCGATTAACGCCTTGGTGGAATGACCGTGCAGATTAAAGGAACCAAGTCGGGTCTGCTATTGCACCTCCAAGAGCGGCCTCTCTCGGGCGCCGTAGCGGAGCTGCGCGAGCGGCTGACCTCACTGCCGGGCTTCTACAAAGGCAGCCGAGCGGTGCTCATGCTCGGTTCGCTGCCGGCCGAGCAGTCGGAAGTAAGCGCGGTCATCGCCACGTTGGAGCAATTCGGGATCGTCGCAGACGGCGCTGTGTGCGACGACGCGCAACTGGCCGCGCTTGCCCGCTCCGCCGGGCTGCGCCTCGTGGGTGCGAGCATCGCGGCGGCGCCGCGCATCCGCGACGATCGGACCGATGTGCCCGAACGGCGCCGCGAGCGAGACGGCGGGCGTTCGCGCAAGAGCGCCCGCAACGGACGCGCCGGCGCCGCCCCTGACGGCAGCGCTACGCTCTATTACAAAGGCACGGTGCGCTCGGGTCAGTCGCTTTCCTCAGTAGGCCACATCGTGGTGATCGGCGACGTCAACGCGGGAGCTGAATTGGTGGCCACCGGCGACATCGTGGTCTGGGGCGCGCTGCGGGGCGTGGCGCATGCCGGCGCAGAAGGAGACGACAGCGCGAGCGTTGCGGCGCTGCGGCTGGAGGCGATGCAACTGCGCATATCCCGGGCCATCGCCGTCGCGCCCGACGAGCGGCGGCGCAAAAAGCCCGCGCAACCGGAAATAGCGCGCCTGCGCGATGGGCGAATAACAACCGAACCGGCGACGTTGTAACGGGAGAGACATGCCAGGCACAGTTTATGTGATCACCTCGGGCAAGGGAGGGGTCGGCAAGACCACCACCACGGCCAACCTAGGCGGCGCGCTGGCCAAACTGGGCCGCCAAGTGGCCTTGGTCGACGCGGACATCGGTTTGCGCAACCTCGATCTGGTGCTTGGGCTCGAAAAGCGCATCGTATACGACTTGGTGGATCTGGTGGAAGAACGCTGCCAGACCCGCCAGGCGCTCATCAAGGACCGGCGTTTCGACAACCTCTACCTGCTGCCCGCATCGCAAGTCAAGGACAAGGAATCGGTCACGGAAGATCAGATGCGCATCGTCATGCGCAAGCTGGCGGCTGACTTCGATGACGTGCTCATCGACTGTCCTGCGGGCATCGAGCACGGTTTTCGCAATGCCGTCGCCGGCGCCGACCAGGCGCTCATCGTCACGACTCCCGAAGTAGCGGCCATCCGCGACGCAGACCGCATCTTGGGCATGCTCGGCAATCGGCGCTGCCGTCTCATCATCAATCGCGTGCGCGTCGAGATGGTGCGCACCGGTGACATGCTCAGCGTGGACGACGTCGTCGAGATCTTGGGCCGCGATGTGGTCGGCGTGGTGCCGGACGACGAAGAGATCATCGACACCACCAACCGCGGCGAACCAATCGTGTTGGATGCGAGCCGCCGGCTCGCGCGCATCTATAACGCGATCGCCAGGCGCCTGCTCGGCGAAAACGTGCCGCTCACCAATCTCTCCGAAGACGGTCTGTGGGGCCGGCTGCGGCGCCTCGTGACCGGAACCGGCCAATGACGGATATCAATCGCGAAGAGATGACCGTCGAAGAAGCGCTGAGCCTTTCGAATCAAGAGGCGCCGGCGGAAACCGCCCGCGAAGCCATCGCACGCCCCGACAAGAAGGTCTCGTTGGGCCGCACCATCGTCGTCACGTCGGGCAAAGGCGGCGTCGGCAAGACGACGACGACCGCGAATCTGGGCAGCGGGCTGGCCGAAGCGGGCAAGAACGTCGTCGTCGTGGACGCGGACGTCGGCTTGCGCAATCTTGACGTCACGCTCGGGCTTGAGAACCGCGTCCGAAAACATCTCCTCGACGTCATCGAAGAGAAATGCTCGCTCGACGAAGCGCTCGTGCGCGATCGCGCGCGGCGCACGTTGTTCTTGCTGCCGGCGGCGCAGGATCGCGAAAAGGACGACGTGCCGCAGGACAAGATGGCCGCGCTCGTGCGCACGCTCGCCGAGCGGTTCGATTTCGTGTTGATCGACAGCCCGGCGGGCATCGAGCAAGGCTTTCGGAACGCGGTGGTGGGCGCGAAGGAAGCTATCATCGTCACGACGCCCGAGGTCTCAGCGGTGCGCGACGCCGATCGCATCATCGGGCTGCTGCCGCCCGACGTCGAGTCCCGGCTGATCGTCAATCGCGTGCGGCCGGCGCTCGTCAAGAAAGGCACGATGATGAGCGTCAGCGATGTCGTGGACATCTTGCGGCTCGAGCTCATCGGCGTCGTGCCCGACGAAAAGGATATCATCATCGCGGCGAATCGCGGCACGCCGGTCATCGACATCCCAGGCTCGGAGACCGGCGCGGCTTTTCGGCGCATCGTGCAACGGCTGCTTGGGGAATCCATACCGATTCCGACGTTCCAAGCGGCGGACGGATTCCTGACACGTCTGAAAATGACGCTCGGCCTGCAGCGGCCGGACACGCGCGGAGGATAGAAAGCATGTTGGATTTCATCACGAGGTTCTTCCGGCGCGAAGAAGCCAGCGGCAGCCAGGCCAAGGAGCGGCTGCGTTTGGTGCTGATGTCGGACCGCGTGTCCCTGGCTCCGGAGATCTTCGACGCGATGAAGGGTGAGATGATCTCGGTCGTGCGCCGCTACCTGGATATCGATGAGGGCGGCTTGGACGTGCATTTTGAAAGCGCCGAGCGGCGCTTCATGCTGCTGGCCAACATCCCGGTGCTCAGCATCCGTCCGAAACCCAATGGGGATGGACACGCAGCGCTCGTCTCAGAGAAGATGCCTCGGCGCCGCCGCCGGCGCCGCAAGCCGCAGGTCGCGCCTGACGCGGAAACGCCATCGGTAGAGCCGGACGCGCCCGTGGAGCCGGACACGTCCTTGTAGTGCCGGGGCTTTAGCCCCGGTTGTCCAACCTACCCTAACCCCATGCTGGAACGGCCCTGGTATCAATCGCTGAACTATCCGCTGCTCGCAGCGGCTATTGCGCTTTCGGTCTTCGGCTTGATCGTCATCAAGAGCGCCGCGCTGCACATCCCGGGGGGCCGTAGCGATTTCACCCACCAGCTTGCATTCCTCATCGTCGGCGCGGCGCTCATGCTCGCGTTCGCCTTCGTCGATTATCATCTCTGGCAGCGTTTGGCATGGCCGCTGTACCTTCTGAACATCCTGATGCTGGGAGCGGTGGCGGTCGCGGGGCATCAAGCGCTTGGCGCTCAGCGCTGGATCGGCATCGGGCCCTTCGTCTTCCAGCCGTCAGAGCCGGCCAAATTGTTCATGATACTCTCGCTCGCGGCGATCCTGGCAAGCCCCAAGCGCTCGTACCAGCACATTTGGGAGATGTGGCTGCCGATCGCGGCGGTGGTCGTGCCGGCGGCGCTCGTGATGAAGCAGCCGGATCTCGGCACCGCGCTCGTTCTCATGGCGATTCTCACCGTCATGCTCTTCTTTGCGCTGCCGAAGATTCTTCATTTCGCGGCGTACGCCGTAACCGTGACGCTCGGAGGCTTCATCGCGGTGGCGACGCCGTATTTCCTCAAGGGCTACCAGCGCCAGCGGCTGCTCGTGTTTCTCGATCCCAAACACGACCCCCAGGGCGCGGGTTGGAGCCTCATCCAGTCCAAAATCGCGGTCGGTTCCGGCAGTCTCGCAGGCAAAGGTCTGTATCAGGGCACGCAAACGCAGTTGGGCTTCGTGCCGGAGCACGCGACCGATTTCATCTTCTCGGTCATCGGCGAGGAACTCGGCTTCCTCGGCGCGCTGGCGCTGCTCGGGCTCTACGCGCTGCTGCTCGGGTCCGCCATGTTCGCGGTCACGGCGGCACGCGACAAGTACGGCTTGCTCGTGGCGGTGGGCATCATCGCTATGTTCACCTTCCACATGCTGGTGAACATCGGCATGACGATCGGCATCATGCCGGTGACGGGCATCCCGCTGCCCTTCATCTCCTATGGCGGTTCCAGCCTGATCACGTCTCTCATGGCGGTCGGCATCTTGCTGAACATCCATCTGCAACGCGACAAGATGTCCTTTTCAGAATCAGGCTGATGGTTGAGGCGATCGGCATCCTCCTGCTTACTGGATTCGGCGCGCTCTGGTTGCTGATGGCGGCGAACTTTGCAAGCGTCCTCGATTGGCGCGCCTGGCTCGGGGTCGGCCTGGGCACGGCGGCGCTCGCAGCCGGCGCAGTCAAACAGATGCTGATCGCACAGCATCTGCCTCAGGTCCCGGCTGCGGCGACCTCGGCAACGAGCGCCTGGTTTTGGACCATCGTGAGCCTCGAATGGATCCTCATCATCGGCGCCATCATTCTCGTCGCTCGCCAAGGCAGGCGCGATCTCATCGTGTCGCTCATCGCGCTCATCGTGGGGTTGCACTTCTTGCCGTTGGCCTGGATCTTTGGCGCGAAGCTGTACTATTTGACCGGCGGGGTGATCGCCGCCGCGTCGCTAGCAGCGCTTGCTTTGCGAGAGCGCCGGCAGCGGCAGGCTGTGACGTGCCTGGCGTGCGGGATGGTGCTCTGGCTGACGTCCGCAGCCATACTGCTTGTCCCGCGATAAAGGGCGGATGAGGGCGGTTCGGCGAATACCATGGATGTTGGCGCCGCAGTCCACACGATAAAACGGACGCCGCCATCTGAGAAAGTTTTTTCGACTCATCGGGCCCCGCTTGAGCAGGCAGCACTAGACTAGGGCCGCCGCGGCTCGCGGAACAACCCGGTGGACTACGATCCGGAGCAACGTACAGATTCTACAATCCTTCCCCAGAACAAAGCGCGCAGCTTCGATTGACGCTGCGCCGGAGCTCTTTGCTACTATGCAAAGCGCTCGTTTTTGCTTTCCTTTAGAACAGGTACACTTTTTTGAAAACCGAGATACTCATTTCATGCGACGATTGGGAGAACCGCGTCGCAGTGCTCGAAGAAGGCGCCCTTGCTGAGATCTATTTCGAACGCGAAGAAAAGGTCATCGGCTCGATCTATAAGGGCCGCGTCGAGAACGTCCTCCCGGGCATGGGGGCGTGCTTCGTCAACATCGGGCTCGGCCGCAATGCGTTCCTCTATGTAGACGACATCCGCCGCGACCCGATCAACATCGGGGAGACCGAGATCACCGACCGCCGCCGCGGCAGCACGGTCGGCGAACTGCTCAGGGTCGGCGACGAGATCCTCGTCCAGATCGTCAAAGAACCGCGCGGGCTCAAAGGCGCCCGCGTCTCCACGAACATCTCGCTGCCGGGGCGCTACCTCGTGCTCATGCCGACCGGCCGCTACTCGGGCGTGTCGTCGCGCATCGAAGACGAGCAGGAGCGCAACCGGCTCAAACAGATCATGCGCCGCGTGCGTCCCGAGGGCATGGCCACGATCGTGCGCACCGCCGCGACGAACGTCAGCGAAGCCGAACTCATCGCCGACCTCGGCGTGCAGCTGCGCCTGTGGCACAGCATCCTCGAATCGTACAAGCGCGCTAGCGCGCCCTCGCTGCTGCACAAAGATCTGAACCTGGTCTTCAAGGCCGTGCGCGACTTCCTCACGAGCGACGTGGAAGAAGTCCTCATCGACTCCAAAGAGCAGTACGAAGAGATCCGCAATACCATGGCGCTCTTCGGCCCACAATATCTGAGCCGGCTCAAGCTGTGGCAGGGGCCGGGCAACCTATTCGCGGTGCGCGGCATCGATGAAGAGCTGCAAAAACTGCTGAAGCCCAAGATCTTCTTGCCCTCGGGCGGGCATTTGGTGCTCGAATCCACCGAAGCGCTGACCGTGGTGGACGTCAACACCGGCAAGTTCACCGGCGGCAAGAACCTTGAAGACACGCTCGTGCGCACCAATATCGAGGCTGCGGCAGAGGTCGCACGTCAAGTGCGGCTGCGCGACATCGGCGGCATCATCGTGGTCGACTTCATCGACATGGCGCACGAGCGGAGCCGCGCGCAGGTGATCGCCACGCTGTCCGATGCCTTGCGGCGCGATCGCACGCGCAGCACCATCCAAGAATTCTCAAATCTCGGGTTGCTCGAGTTCACGCGCAAGCGCGTGGGCAAGGACCTGGCAGGTCAGTTGCGCTCGGAGTGCCCGTACTGCGCCGGGCTCGGCACCGTGATGTCGAGCGAGACGCTGGCGATCGCGCTGCTGCGCCAGATCCGCCAAACCGGCATCGACGGGGGCAACAACAAGAACTACGACATCGTGATCGATCCTTCGGTCGCCACGCAGTTGATGGGCTGGTATCGCGAAGAGTTCGACAAGCTGGCCAAGAGCATGAACGCGGAGCTGCGCCTGTTCGTGCAGCCGCATCGCCATCGCGAGCAGATCGTCTTCGAGCCGGCGCATCGTCAGCGCCGCCCGGTGCTGGTCGGCAAAGACATCGAGGCCGACCTGCTGCCCGTGCGCATGCCCGATCCGTCCTCCGGTATCGCCGTGGTGGACGGCATGCTCATCGAAGTCAAGGATGCTGCGAGCGGCGCGGGTCTTACGGCGAAGTTGAAGATCACATCGGTTGACGCGAACATCGCGCACGCCGAGTTGGCAGAACCGCTGCAGGTCGCAAAACGGCGCCGCAGGCGCGGTCGCAGCGGCCGTGCCGCCGCAGAGGGCGAGGAGACCAAGGAGATGCCGCGTCCGCCGGCGACTCCGGCACCGGCTCGCGTCGACCGGATAGCGATGCCGCGCAACGTGTTCGGTTTGGAAGAGGACGAAGAAGAAGAGGATTATACGCTGCGCGGCGGCCGTCAGGCCGGCGGTGCCGGGCGCGGCAGCGCGCGGCGCGATCGTCCGGTCGCGCGCGCCGGAGCGGCCGGAACGGGCCGGCGCGATGATGCGCGCCGCGAAGCACCCCGGCGCGATGATGCGCGCCGCGAAGCACCCCGGCGCGATGATGCGCGCCGTGAAGCACCCCGTCGCGATGAAGCCAAGCGCGATGAAGGACGCCGCGACGAGAGCCGGCGCACCGGCACACGCCCGCCGGCGCGCGGAGGACGACCAGGTTCTGCGCGCGGCGGCCGGCCCGGCCGTGCCCCTGAAACGCGCGGTGGATTCCAACCGTTGATCGTCGGCGGCGAATCCGACATCGATTACGATGACGATGACGACTCGGCGGTCGTGATCGTGCCGGAGAAGCGCCAAAGCGGACTTCCCGCGCCGGCTGCGGCGCAAGAAACCGAAGAGAGCGCAGAAGCCGCGCGCCGTCGCCGTCGCCGTCGTCGCGGACGCGGAGGCAGGGCTGCGCCGTCGCACGAGACGGCTGCGGGCGACGAAGAGACCGAAGACGAGTTGGTTGTGGCGGATACCCCGGCGATCGACGACGAAGAGGAAGCTCGTCCGAGAGATTCGGACGCGCCCGAACCGCGCCGCCCACGCCGATTCTTCGGGCCGGTGAAACAATTGTATGGCGCACCGGTGGACCTGGAATCAGCAAATGCGCCGATACGCGAGCGACCGCGCCGCGAGGGCGAGCGCGAACCGCGCGTGCGCGAACCACGCGCGCGCGATCAGCGCGAGCGAACGGCGCCCGCGCCGCGTGCACCGCGGCCACCGCAAGACGAATTCGACGAAGACGAACTCGACGTCGTCATCGGCCCATCACAGCCGGCCGCGATCGATGTCGAATTCCAGGAAGCGCCGCCGCCGCGCATGCGGCCTCGCGAACCGCGCGAAGATCGCGGACCGCGCGAACCGCGCGAAGATCGCGGACCGCGCGAACCACGCGAAGATCGCGGACCGCGCGAACCGCGCGACGGGCGTGGGCCAGGCGATCGTCCGGAACGCCCGCCAGGCGGGCGAGGCGGCCGCGAGGATCGGGGCGGTCGCGGTCGAGGACGCGGACGGAGCGACGGCACGCCGCGCACCGTCAAGCAACTCTATCCGCCGCCCGGAAGCGAGCCGGAACCGGTCGTGGAGGGCGGAACCGCGCCCAAGAACCCGCCCATGGGGCGTCGCAGGCCTTCGCATGGCGCCATGAAGCGGCAGCCGGGAGCGGCGCCGCCGCCCAAGGGCAAGATCCGGCAGCTGTATCCACCGCCGCCCGATGACGAATTCGAAACGCCGATGGCATCGCAGAGGCCAGAAGCGCATACCCCGGATAGCTCGCTTTTCGTCACGGATGAAGACGATCTCGACGAGCGCCGCCTGCGCGCGCGCGAACGCGCGGAGGAACGCCGACGCGAGGACGCCCCCGACGGAGGACCACCCGAGGGTGCGCCGCACTTCCGGGCGCCTATTGGCGAGCCGTTCATCGACGAGACCGAGGAGTAGGGCTAAACGCAATGGCGTGCATTCTGACGTTCAACGGCAAGACGCCCAAGATCGGCAAGGGCGCGTTCATCGCGCCCACGGCCGCCTTGATCGGCGACGTGGAGATCGGCGATGGCGCGAGCGTCTGGTTCGGCGCCGTGCTGCGCGGCGATGAAGCCGGCATCCGCATCGGCGCGAAGACCTCGGTTCAGGATAATGTCGTCATCCACGTGTACGAAGGTCACGACACCGTGATCGAAGACCATGTCACGATCGGGCACGGCGCTATCTTGGAAGCCTGCCATGTCGGGCGCGGTGCGCTCATCGGCATGAACGCGGTCGTCCTCGACCGCGCCAAGATCGGTGAACGTGCGTTGATCGCCGCGGGCTCGGTCGTGCTGGAGGACCAAGAAATACCCCCGGCATGTTTGGCTGCCGGCGCGCCGGCCAAGGTGAAGAAGAAACTCGAAGGCAGCGCGGCTCACTGGATCGAGATCGCGGCCGACGCGTACGTCCGGCTTTCAAAGGACTATCGCGAGCAAGGCATCGGCATCGTCGACGAGACGTTAGTGTAGCCACGGACCCTTAGGTCCGTGTATTGAGCCGACGTTCATCGCGGACGCGGCGCGATTTCAGGTCTGTTCGTTTGAGTGAATTCGGTTCGCAGAGCTCGACCGTCGGCCGGATGCCAAGCACCCGGCGCAGCGCCGCGGTTACGCGTCCCGCCAGATCGTCGGGCGCACCGCCGATTGGCGTGGTTTCGACGCGAACGCGCAGATCATCGAGTTGGTTTTCGCGCGTGACGACGATCTCGAACTCTGATCCGAGCCCGGTGAAGCTGCGCAGCACATCCTCGATGGCGCTCGGATAGACATTTTCGCCTCGGATCGTGAGCATGTCGTCGATCCGGCCGATGATGCCCCGCGGAAAACGCGGGTAGGTCCGGCCGCACGCGCACGGCGCGTCGGTCCATTCGGCGAGATCACCGGAGACGAGCCGGATCATCGGTTGGCAACGCCGCTCGAGTTGGGTATAGACGGGCGTACCCGTGCCGCCGTATGGCACGCGTTGCCAGGTTCGCGGATCGAGCAATTCCGTGTAGACGAGATCCTGCCAAAGATGCATGCCGGTCCGCTGAGCGCATTCGGCGATGTTCATCCAAGGCGTCGCTTCACCCATGCTGCCCGAGTCGATGCAACTCGCGCCGAACGTCGATTCGATCAAGCGCTTCATGGACGGGATTCCGGCTCCCGGTTCACCTGAGAAGAACATGATGCGCAAGCCGAGCGAGCGCGGGTCGATGCCTTCAGCGCGAGCGACCTCCGCCAACCGCAGCGCATAGGACGGTGTTCCGTAGAATGCGGTCGGACGCAGCTGCCTCATCCACTGGATCGCCTGCGATGTTTGGCCTGCGACGCCGGCCCCGAACGGAAACACCGCCGCACCCAGGCGCTCCGCGCCGAGCAACGTCCCCCAGGACCCGACGTAGAGCGAGAAGATCGAGCCGACGAACACCGTGTCGCTCGGCCGCAGACCGAAACTCCACATGATGCGAGCATGCGCCTCCGCGATGCGGTCCATATCATCCGCCGTCCAGGCGAATGCTGTCGGCCGGCCGCTCGTCCCAGAGGTGCCGTGGATGCGCGCGATCTCAAGCGGTTCGATGCAGAGATACGAACCGTAGGGCGGGTGCTCCGACTGGTCAGCGCGCAGATCGGCCTTGTTGATCGTCGGCACGCGCTCAAAGTCGGCGAGCGAGCGGATGTCGCCCGGCTGCAACCCGGCTTCGGACCAACGGCGGCGATAGAAGGGGGCTCGATCGTACGCCCAGCGCATAACGGCCTGGATTTTCGAAAGGACGACCGATGCGCGCTCGTCTGCCGACATCGTCTCTCGGCGCCGATCCCAATAAGGCTCCTTGGCTTGAGGACGATAGCCGGAGTCGTAGACGGGCGGCCAGGCCGCGGTTAGCGGCGCGGATCCCGCTTCGGTCACGTTCTTACGTCTTCTCCCGTGTCGACTCTCGCTCGGCGACCAATCGCGTGATGCCGTCGACGAGATCCTGCGTCGTGGCTTCTGCGTCGAAGAGCGCGCGCACGCCCAGCGCCTGGAGTTTCGGCATGTCCTCGGCTTGGATGACGCCGCCGCCGATCACGATCATGTCGTCCGCGCCATGCTCCTTGAGAAGGCCCATCACTTTGGGGAACACGGTCATATGCGCACCGGACAGGATGCTGACGCCGATGACGTCGACGTCTTCCTGCATAGCCGCGTTGACGATCATCTCCGGCGTCTGGTGGAGCCCCGTGTAGATGACTTCCATGCCAGCATCGCGCAGCGCGCGGGCCACGATGCGCGCGCCGCGGTCATGACCGTCAAGTCCGGGCTTGGCGACGAGAACTCTGATCGGCATCGGTCAGAAGACCGGCTTCTCGACATAGACGCCGAAAAGCGGCTTTAACGCACGGACGATCTCGCCGATGCTGGCACGTGCCCTCACAGCGTCGATCGTCGCCGGCATGATGTTCTCATCCGTGGCGGCGACGCGCACGAGCTCTGCGAGCGCCGCGTCGACCGCCGGCTGCCGGCGCCGCTTTTTGGTGGCGGCCAACCGCTGCAGCTGACGATTCGCCGCGGACTCGTCGACGCGGTGCACTTCGAGCGCGGGGCTAGGGCTATCGTCGCGATACTTCGTCACGCCGACGAACTCGAATTCGTGCCGCTCCTTTCGCCCATACAGCTCGTATGCGGCGTTGGCCACTTCGGTCTGGAAGAAATTGGCGTCGAGGCAAGCGACCACACCGCCGCGCCGATCGATCTCCTCGAAATAATCGCGGCAGGCGCGTTCGATGTCTGAAGTCAGCCGCTCGACGGCATAGGATCCGGCAAGCGGATCGATGGTGCCGACGACGCCGCTCTCTTCCGCGATGATCTGCTGCGTGCGCAGCGCGATCTTCATCGCAGCCTCGCTGGGAATGGATAGGGCCTCATCGTAGCCGTTGGTGTGCAACGATTGCGCCCCGCCGAGCACGGCCGCGAGCGCCTCGAGCGCCGTGCGCGAGATGTTGTTCAGCGGTTCGCGCGCCGTGCACGAGGCGCCCGCGGTTTGGCAGTGAAAGCGCAACCTCATGGATTCGGATCTTTTCGCTCCGAATCTATCCTTCATGATGCGCGCCCAAAGGCGCCGCGCTGCGCGGAACTTCGCGACCTCTTCTAAGAAATCGATCTGCGAGACGAAATAGAACGATAGGCGTGGCGCGAAGCTGTCGACGTCGATGCCCAGTTTGAGCACTTCCTCGACGTATGCGATCCCGGCCGCAAGCGTGAACGCGACCTCTTGGACGGCGGTGCTGCCGGCCTCGCGCGTGTGGTAGCCGCTGATGTTCACGGGATTATAGTGAGGGAGGTGGCGTGCGCCGAACACGATCGTGTCGCGCACGATGCGGATCGCGGGCTTGGGCGGGTAGACCCATTCCTTTTGCGAGACGTACTCCTTGATGATGTCGTTTTGCGTCGTGCCTGAAAGTTTTTTCCAATCGAAGCCGCGCTCTTGCGCAGCCACGAGATACATCGCGAGAAGGATCCAAGCGGTCGGATTGATGGTCAGCGAGACGGAGATCTTCTCGAGGTCGATATCGCGGTAGAGCTCGAGCACATCGTCGACGGTGTCGACGGCGACGCCCTCGCGCCCCACTTCGCCCTCGCTGAGCGGGTCGTCGCTGTCGTAGCCCATGAGGGTGGGCATGTCGAAGTCGGTCGAGATGCCCGTCTGGCCCTGCGCGATGAGGTAGCGGAAACGCGCGTTGGTATCTTCAGCGGTGCCGAAGCCTGCGATCTGACGCATCGTCCACGGCTGCGCGCGATACATCGTGGGATATGGACCACGCGTGAACGGATACTGACCCGGGAAGCCCGCATCTGCGAGGTAGTCGTGATCGCCGAGGTCCTCAGGCGTATACAGGCGCTTCATCTCAACGCCGCTGAAGGAGCGGAAGACTTGTCGTCGCTCCGGACGCTTTTCGATGAAGGGGAGCAGCGTCATCTGCTCCCAAGCGCGCGTCGCGTCTGAAAGGGGAACGTGCTTGAGAGTCTGTGCGCTCATCAGCCGAACTCCTTGACCCTTTTGAAACGAGCACGGGGCGACGTGCCCGGGTCCCAGCTATTATAGGGACTCGCTAGGCGGTCCTAGGCTAATGTGGTATGCCGGACTTTAGTCCGGCGAGTCCACGTTTGGGTTGATCGCGATGCGCAAGCGGTTGTATGCCCTGCGGACCTCAAAAGGGTCCGAAGAAAACCCGGCCTGCCAGTAGAGTCGCGAAAGAAGCTCGGCACGCTTTTCACGACGGTCTGGACCAGGTGCAAGTGCCAGTACCGCATCGACGCCCTCACTGACCCAACGAGGACACGTGCCACAAACCACATTGAGGTCTCGAAGCGCCGACTGGACGTGACCTGGGTCGAGTTGAGCGTCGGACCGTTGATCGGCGGTGCGTGTGGGCGGCACTTCCCCCAATGCTCGAAACTTCCGAACATCGCGCGTGTAGCCAACCAAGCCGGCTGCCGAGAAGACAATCGCGGTGACGACCCTATAGGTGAAATACATGACCAAGATGATCATGTAGTAAAGGGCTAAACCCTTGGTTAACCGTTGATCTCCAAACGGCGAAAAAACAAGCAAAATGGGCAGATAGATGGCCGAAAGAAAAACGATAATGGCGACCCACACCGCTATTGTAAATCGCTTGGAAGCAGGCCGGGTCTTCATCGGTGGGCGGGCTGATCGGAACCGGCCAGGATAGCCTCGACTGCGCGCAAGTCGGACAGTTCGTCGACGTTCACGCCTAGCTCCGGGTCATCCGAGAGCACGCCGCGGCAGCGCAGCCCGGTCAGTTCGTCCGCACGGCGCTCGATGTCGGCGACGTGCGCGTAGCCCAGAGCCACCTTCAGCACGAGTCCCACAGAGAACAGCGATGCAAGCCGCAACGGCGACTTGCGATACGCCACGACCTTTTGCAGAATCGCTGCGATGCGCGACGCCGAGCCGGCTCGAAGCAAGCTCACCCCTGCACCGCAAAAGACGCCTTCGCGCAGCCGCACCCAGGTATGGCGTACCTGCGGATATTTTCGCTCGTGCGATGCCCGGCTCACGAAGCCGTAGCCGACGTCGCAATCCTTCGCGAGCGCGGATTCGGCAAACGCGTCGATCGCGCTAGACGTGACGAGCGGGATGTCGGTCGCAGCGACGAGGACGAGCTCATCGTCCGCAAGACCCGCAAAGCCGGCGAGCAAGCTGTCGATCAAGCCCGCGCCCGGCTCGACGACCTCGTCGCACAGCTCCCAGCCAAGCTCGCCGAATTCCGCATCGTACGCTTCAGGCGGCGTCACGCATCGGATGCGACGGACCGAGGACGCGCCGCGCAGCGCTGACAAGACGCGCTCAAGCATCGTCTCTTCACCTATGCGCAGGTACGCCTTATTGGGAACGTCGTAACCGGCGCCGCGGAAGTCGGGTTCGAGAACGCCGCCCGCTAGCGCGACCGCGGTCAGCACACGTTATGCATCGGCGAAGGTCGTCGCGCAGGACCACTCTTGCGGTGTGAGGCTCAGCGTCGCGTGCGCGCGCTGGGCCGCCTCTATCGTTTCGAAGAAGCCGGCGACGCACGATCCGCTGCCGCACAGCAACGTGGCAGCGGCGCCTGCGGCGCGCAGCCGATCGGCGGCGCCGGCGATCGGCGCAAAGGCTCCCGCGATCACCGTTTGAAAATCGTTATGCAACAACGCGCAGGCCTGGGAGAAGTCGGCGGCGCGCAGGGCCGAGGCGAGCGCATCGATGCCGTCGTCCTCGCGGCCGGGAACGTCGACCCCGCGAGACTCGTCGAGGAGACGGTAGGCGTTGGATGTCGCTATCCGCACGCCGGGTTGGAGCAGCACGATTCCCCACGGCGGCGGCGGAACTGTGAGCGGACGCACGCGCTCGCCTGCCCCCTCGACGACCTTGAAGCCCGGGAACAGACACGCGGCCACGTCAGAGCCGAGTTGGGCGGCGAATCGCACGAGCGCATCATCGGAGATCGCATGCTGCTGCTCTCGCGCCCGCTCCGCGACGATGCGCAACATCGCCGCCGCGTCGGCGCTGCCGCCGCCGAGACCGGCCTGCGTCGGAATGCGCTTGCGCAGACGTACTCGTAAGCCGGACAGGTCCGCCCCAAGGGCCTTGGCGGCCCGCCACGCCAGGTTCTCTTGCTGTGGGATGAGCGCGCCTTCGCATTCGAAAGAGAAGGGGCCGCCGGTCGACGGCAAGACCGACATTTCGTCCGACAGCGCCAAGTCTGCCATGAGCGAACACAACTCGTGCAGCCCGCCGGGGCGGCGCCCGAAGATCTTGAGGCGCAGGTTCAGTTTGGCCCGCGCGGCGAGCGTCAAGGTCTCAAGCGGCGAAGTCACCGCGAGGCCTTCGCACGGGCGAAAAGGGCGTCCTTTGGCGCTCTGGAGAATTAAGATGGTCCTCCCGAAAGCCGCGAAAAAGGCCGATATAATTGATGTAAGGCTGGGCCCTTATGGTCCGGTTCAGCACCACCCTCGGAGCTAAATCTCGACATGGTTGACAATCCTAACGGCCGTCCGGCGAAGTCGCTGGACCTCGACAGCTTGTTGCGCCAAATGTTGGCCATGGGCGCTTCCGACTTGCACCTCAAAGCAGCAGCGCCGCCGATCGCGCGCGTGCACGGCAAACTGACGCCGTTGAGCGAACGGCCGCTCTCCCTGCCGGAGTGCGAGAATCTCATTTTCTCTTCCATGACGCGCCCGCAGCAACAAGAATTCCTCGAGGCCAAGGAAATCGACTACGCGTACGGCCTGCACGGCCACGGACGCTTCCGCGTCAACGCGTATTTCCAGCGCGGCACGATCAGCGCGGCGTTCAGAACCGTGCGGCTCGACATTCCGAGCTTCGAAGAGCTGCGTCTGCCGGCTTCGCTTCGAGAACTGTGCCAGCAGCCGGACGGTATCATCTTGCTGACCGGTGCGACCGGCACCGGCAAATCCACCACGCTTGCCGCGATGATCGACCTGATCAACTCGACGCAGCGCCGACACATCGTGACGATCGAAGACCCGATCGAATACATCCACGTGGACAAGATGTCGATCATCTCACAACGCGAAGTCGGCATCGACACCGAGTCGTACACGGTGGCGTTGAAACAAGCGCTGCGCCAAGACCCGGATGTCATCCTCATCGGCGAAATGCGCGACCCGGAAAGCATCATCACCGCGCTCACCGCCGCGGAGACGGGCCATCTCGTGCTCTCGACCCTCCACACGCAGAACACGACCCAGGCCCTCGAGCGCATCATGGACGCGCTGCCCGAAGCCAACCGCAAGATGTTCATGGTACAGTTGGCGACGTCGCTGCGGGGCATTGTCTCGCAGCGCTTGCTCGCGCGCCTGGACGGCTCCGGACGAGTGCCCGCCATCGAAGTCCTTATCGCGACGCCGACCATCAAGAGCCTCATCATGGAAGGCAAGTTCAGCGAGATGTACGGCTACTTGTCGCTCGGGCGGATGGAAGGCATGCAGACCTTCACGCAGTCGCTCATCGATCTCTACCAGAGCGGACTCGTCTCGGAAAAAGAAGCCTACTCGAAGGCCGACCGTCCCACAGAATTCCGCTTGGCGATCGAGGGACACATCACGAGCGGCGCGGATCTGCAGGGTTCAGCGACCTTTTAATCCGCCGCGAGGAAAAACGAACGCCTGGTCGGCACGGTCGAGCCCCTGCCGGCGCGAATACATGCGTCTCCGATGAAGGACAAAAAACCCTCAGAAGGCGCGGAGATCCAGACGCGCCCCGCCCAAACACGGAACAAGTTCTTCTGGCCGATCGTCCTGGTGGCGGCGGCCTTAACGCTCGTGCTGTCGGTAGGCGTCGGGAGGCTCATCGGAGTCGCGTTGCTCTCGCGCTCCATGGCGCAAACCGAAGTCATGCCGACCGCCGTCCCCACCGTGCTGGCCACCGGCAGCAGCGCCGGCGGCGCGATGCATGCCGTCGAGATCCCCGGCGAGGGCCGAGTGATCTTTCCGAAAGGCTCATCGGAGCCCGATCCATCGCCGACCGCGCGCGTCCTTTCCGTGGGAACTCCGACGCCGCAGGACCAGCCGAAAATCACGCCGTCGCCAAGCGCAGCGGCCACGGCCATCCAGGCGACTCCGTCGGTGAAAGTGGTCGTGAGCCGCTCCACGCCGACCCCATCCCCGGCGCCGCCGAGCCCGCGCAACACGGCGTCGTCCACGCCGAAACCCACCTTCGCCCCGATCATCCAAATAACGCCCGCCCCGCTGATGGGCGGGGGCGGCTAAACCCCCCAAAAGCGTCTCGATTGTCCCCACCGGGGTTACGCTCAGCTAGGTACTTCTGATACCGTGGTTCGTACGAACTCAAAAGACGGAGGTCCCATCGTCATGCCCACGCCCGCACCCACGCCGAAACAAAAAGGCACCGAGAAAGTCAAGCGCGGCCTTGCGCAGATGCTCAAAGGCGGCGTCATCATGGACGTCACCACGCCCGAGCAGGCGATCATCGCCCAAGAAGCGGGCGCCGTCGCCGTCATGGCGCTCGAGCGCGTGCCCGCCGATATCCGCAAAGAAGGCGGCGTCGCCCGCATGGCAGCGATCGACGTGGTCCAGCGCATCATGGATGCGGTCACGATTCCGGTCATGGCGAAAACGCGCATCGGGCATTTCGTCGAGGCTCAAGTGCTCGAGGCGTTAGGCATCGACTTCATCGACGAGAGCGAAGTGCTCACGCCGGCAGACGAACAGTATCATATCGACAAGCGGCCCTTCACGGTGCCGTTCGTGTGCGGAGCGCGGAATCTCGGCGAGGCGCTGCGGCGCATCGCCGAAGGCGCAGCGATGATCCGCACCAAGGGCGAGGCCGGCTCGGGCAACATCGTGGAAGCCATCCGGCACTTGCGCTCGGTCACGAGCGAGATCCGCCGCCTCACCACGCTCTCCGAAGAAGAGTTCGTCGCCAACGCCAAAGAGCTGGGCGCCCCGGTCGAGATCGTGCGCGACGTCGCCGAGCATGGCCGTTTGCCGGTGGTGACGTTCGTGGCCGGCGGGATCGCGACACCCGCCGATGCCGCGCTGTGCATGCAACTCGGCAGCGAGGGCGTTTTCGTCGGCTCGGGCATCTTCAAGAGCGCGAATCCCGCCAAGACCGCCAAGGCGATCGTGGAGGCGACCCACTACTTCGACGATCCTAAGGTCGTGCTCGAAGTGAGCAAAGAGTTGGGCGCGCCGATGCACGGTTTGGAGATCAGCCAGATCCCGAAAGAGCAACTGCTCGCCGGCAGGGGATGGTAGGGCGGCATAACATGCCGACGCCGACGATCGGAGTGCTGGCGCTGCAGGGCGACGTCGAGGAGCACCTCCTCGCGCTGGAGCGCTGCAAAGTCACCGCCACGCGCGTGAAGACGCCGCAAGAACTGAAGAAGGTCGACGGCTTGATCGTGCCCGGCGGCGAATCGACGACCGTGGGCGCCATGCTGGACCGTTTCGGTCTCGCCAAGCCTCTACACGATCGGGTGGCGAAGGGCATGCCGATGTGGGGCACGTGCATGGGCATGATCGTGATGTCGGATAAGATCGTCGGCTCCAAACAGCCGACCTTGGGCATGCTCGACATCGAAGTGAAGCGCAATGCCTTCGGGCGTCAGATCGAAAGCGCGGAAGTGGCGCTCGACGTCGAAGGTTTGGACGGCAAACCGTTCCCGGGGGTGTTCATCCGCGCGCCATGGATCGAATCGGCGTGGGGCAAAGCGAAGATTCTCGCGAGCCTCGACGGCAAGGGCGTCATGGTGCGCCAGGGCAACCTGCTCGGCACGTCATTCCATCCTGAATTGACCGACGACGTGCGTATCCACAAGCTGTTCATGGAGATGGTCTCGGCTGCACGCCGGTAGCACTTTTAAGTCCGTTCCCCCCACCCAAGCAGGGCAGCCTCCCCCCGTGTGCCCAACGTCTAGCGGGGACGGTAGTTTCTTGCGATGAGCGTGGAGATAAATGAGGCAGCAGGACCTGAAGGTTCTGCCCCTCAGGCGCAGGTTTCCGGCGAGCAAGCGAAGGCGACCGAAGGGCCGCCTTCGGTGCACGTGCTGTCTTTCACCATGCTCATGCTCCTGGTCGAGGCTGCCGCCGCGCATTTGGCGACGCCGCTGCCTGCGGATCCGGGAAGCGAGCGGGCCGGCAAGGACGCGCTGAATCTCGGCGACGCGAAGGTCGCCATCGATGCCGCGAATGCGCTGCTGGCAGCCGTCGGCAAGGTGTTGTCGCGAGACGAGCGGCTCGCCATCGAAGGGATGCTGACGCAACTGCAAGTCGACTACGTGATGAAGACGGGCTGATTTCGAGCATGACCGACGTACTCGTCCTCAACGCCACGTACGAAGCGCTCAATGTCACCTCATTGCAGCGCGCGGTGAAGCTCATCTTCGCGGGCAAAGCGGAGGTGCTGCATCAGCACGAGCGCAGCCTGCATTCGGCGACGTTCGCGATGCGCATGCCGTCCATCATCCGCATGCTGTACTACATCCGCAGGCCGCGTCAAGAAGTGGCCCTGACCAAGAAGAACGTGCTCTTGCGCGACGACTATCGGTGCCAATATTGCGGCGGCAAGGGTGAAGGTCCGATGACGGTCGATCACGTCATGCCGAAGAGCGTGGGCGGTCCGTCAACGTGGGAGAACCTCGTCTGCGCCTGCCTGACCTGCAATAATCGGAAGAACAATCGCTCGCCGCACGATGCGAACCTGCGTCTCCTGCGCAAACCGCGGCGGCCGAAGTACATCCCATGGATCCAGATCAAACGCCACACCGTGCCGGGCGAGTGGTACAAGTTCCTATTCTTGTACGACGTTTCGATCGAAGAGCGCGTCGAGGCTTAAGCCGCGTGACGCGCGCGCTGACCCTGTTGCTGCTCGCTGTTCTGGCCGGCGCGCCTCTGGCTGCGGCCGCGAAACAAGGCGTCACGTTCAAGGCCGCCGACGGCGTGCGCGTTTTCGCCGATTTCTATCAGGCGAAGGATCCAAAAGCTTCCATCATCGTGCTCTTTCACCGCGCCGGCTCGAACAAAGCCGAATACGCGTCGATCGCCCCGCGCTTGAAGCATGACGGATTTGCCTGCCTGGCAGTCGACCTGCGCTCCGGCGGCGACGATTTCCATTCGACGAATCAGACCGCAGCCGGCTTCGGACGAAAGGCCGGCTACCTGGAATCCATCCCGGACATGGAGGCCGCGCTTGGGTGGGCGAAGGGTCATGCGCGCACGGTGTTGTTGTGGGGCAGCAGCTATTCGGCGGCGCTGGTCTTCGTCGTGACCGACAGGCATCGGGCGGCCGTCGCCGGGGTGCTCGCGTTTTCGCCTGGAGAATACTTCGACTCCGACAAGCACCTCGTCCGCAATGCGGCGCGCAACCTCAAGGTCCCGGTGTTCATCACGCAGGCGAAAGACCCGGTCGAGATTGCCCATGCGAAGCAGATCCTCGATGTGATCGCGGTGCGTCCGGCCGTTCAATTCATCCCGAAAACGGCAGGCATTCACGGCTCGTCAACGCTGGACGGCGCTGAAGATCCACAGGGCGCGGCCGAGAACTGGGCCGCCGTGGAGAAGTTCTTGCTGATCTTCGCCCACGCGCCGCGTTAGCCGTGCGAGTCGAACAGCTCTGGCGCTATCCCGTCAAGTCGCTGCGCGGCGAGCGCGTGACGTCGGCCGACTTTGCGGCAGGCGGAATGGTGGACGACCGCCGCTACGCCCTGATCGACGAGGAGCCCTCATCGCAACGGCGCGGTAAAGTGCTCTCCGCCAGGGTACTCCCGGCGATGCTGCCGATCCCGGGTCCCGGTGTCGATTTCGATGCGCTCGGCGCCAAGCTCGGGCGAAGCTTTTCGGTGCGCGAAGCGACCGATGGCAGCAATCACGACGCGCGCGACGTGCTCGTCACCTGCCTGCCGACGCTGCGCGCGCTCTCGGAAGAATACGGCAAAGAGATCGACATGCGACGCTTCCGCCCGAACATCGTGCTCGATGGCGCTGATCTCGAGCCGTTCGCGGAACTGCGGTGGCCGGGCTCGCGCTTCATCGTGGGCAGCGTGGTGCTTGAAGCGATCGAGCCGTGCGAGCGCTGCGTGCTGCCGACCCTCGATCCCGACACAAGCGTTGCCGAGCCGGCTTTGCTGCGCTTCTTGACGGAGCGCCATGGACAAGACTTCGGCATGTATTGCGGCGTGATCACGCCCGGCGCGGTCACCGAAGGCGACGCTTTCCGCAAAACGTAAAACGAAAGGGACGAACCAGGCTGCCGGGCACAGGTTCGTCCCTGACGAGGTGCGCGAAGAAGGTTTAGCGGTTGGCTACGCGATGCCGCTTGCCGCGATCGGCGCTCTGGCTGCCGTAGCCGTTGTTATAGCCATTGTTATAGTTGTTGTTGTAGCCGTTGTTATAGCCGTTGTTGGGGCAGGCGTTCCCCTGGTTTCCGTTGGCGTTGCCGTTGGCGTAGTACGGACCCTGGCCGGCGAGTCCGAACGGCGGTTGCCCATTATTATTGCCGTATTGATTGTTGCCGTATTGATTGTTGCCGTATTGATTGTTGCCGTAAGGGTTATTGCCGTTGTAGCCGTAGTAAGGCCCGTTGCCGTTGCCGCCGTTGAGGTAGCACGTCTGGTTGCTGCACGCGACCGTTTGCCCGTATTGGCTCGGATAGTAGCTCTGGCCGTTCGGAGAGACCACGTGGCCGTCCTGATACACCGTGCTGCCGTCCTGGAGGTAGCCGACCACCGTGTTCGCGACTTGGCGTTTGTGCGCGACGTTCGCGCTGACGGCGACGCCTGCCACGAGCGCCGCCGCGCCGAGGATGATGGCCCGAGTGGTCGCAGCGTTATCGGCCTTGGCCGGCTGCACCGTCGAAATGCCGACCGTGGCCACAAGTACCGCGCTCACAAGGGCTAAGATTGAGTTTCTCATGTCACCAGTGTATCGTCGCAACCTTACGAAGCGCTGGGAGCAGTCTGAGAAACAAGGTCGCTCATCGCGACTTAATGCGGCGCGCGTTGCAGGCGAGCGAGCGGTTCCTATACGGTGAACACGACCTTGCCGAAGTTGCGGTTTTCTTCCATATAGCGATGCGCTTCGGGCGCCTGCTCGAGCGGAAACACTTTGTCGATCGGCACCTTGATCGCCGCGCGCGCCAGCAGCGGGAGCACGTGTTCCGCGAACGCACGCGAAGCGGCTGCTTTTTCATCCAGCGAGCGGCCGCGCAGCATCGTGCCGATGAGCCGCGCGCGTTTGGCCATCACGGTTCCGATCGGCAACGACGCATGCTGGCCTGAAAGCGTCGATACGAAGACGATCCTACCTTTGAGGGCGAGTGCGTTCAGGTTGCGTTCCAAGTACTCGGCGCCGATGAAATCGATGATGAGAGCGGCCCCTCTGCCGTCGGTCGCGCGGATGGTGGCGACATCGAACGATTCCTTCACGGCGTCGATGCGCACATCCAGACCGAGAGCTCGGGCGCGCGCGAGTTTGTCGGCGGAGCGCGACGTACCGAGGACGGGGCAACCGGCGGCCTTCGCGATCTGCAACGCAGCGATGCCCACACCGGAACCAACCGCATGGATGAGCACCCGTTCGCCCGGCTGGAGCGAACCCTGCGTGTACAGCGCGTCATGCGCCGTGATGTACGCCTCGGGAATCGCGCCGCCTTCTATATCGCTCAGGCTGTCCGGAGTGGGGAGCGCCAGCACTGCAGGCACCACGAGGTATTCGGCCTGCGCGCCGCCTCCCGCGAGCCCGAACACGCGTTGACCGACGCGCAAGTCCGTCACGCCCGCTCCCAACGCCGCGATCTCACCGCCGTATTCCATGCCGGGGATGTCTTGGGGCCAACCCGGCGGCGCGGGATAGTGCCCTCGGCGCTGCAGAAGGTCGGCGCGATTCAGGCCGGCTGCGCGAACGCGCACCAAGATCTGTCCGGCGCCCGGCGCGGGGGTCGGAACCTCGGCGACTTCAAGAACTTCGGGGCCGCCCGGTTGGGTGATGCGAAGGGCCTTCATCCAGTTTCGGTTCTCACTGCCGGGGCTAAAGCCCCGGCACTACATAGCCATACAGGTTCGTAAAGCCAGGCGAAGAAAACAATCCATCAATGGCTCGCGCGACCTGTCTTGAGCAACTCCACCGGCTGCTCCCCGCTTGCCGGCACTTCTGGGAATTCTGGTAAACCCCGGGCTCTTTCGCACGCCGTGAAACCGGGGCTAAAGCCTCAGGCCTACATTTCGCGACAGGAGTCCAATACCGTGCCTCGACTCAATCAGCGCCGAACGCCGTATTTCGACGTGCTGCAAGACTACGTTACCAGCGGCACGACGCCGTTCCACACGCCCGGCCACAAGCAGGGCATCGGCATGCATCCGCTCATGCGCGATTTCATCGGCGATAACGTGCTTGCCATCGATCTCACGCAGGTCGGCAATCTCGATGATCTCGCTAACCCTACCGGTCCCCTCAAGGAAGCGCACGCGCTTGCCGCAGCCGCCTGGGGCGCCGACTTCACCTATTTCCTGGTCAACGGCTCAACCGCCGGCAATCAAGCGATGCTCATGACGGCGCTGCGGCCCGGCGACACCGTCCTGCTGCCCCGCAACAGCCACAAGTCCGCCACCAGCGCGCTCATCATGAGCGCTGCTCGTCCTGTGTACATGCAGCCCGAAGTCGACGAGGAATTGCACATCGATCACTGCGTCACGCCGCTGACGGTGGAAAAGGCGCTGCAAGAACACCCCGAAGCCAAAGCCGTCTTCATCACGAGTCCGACATACTACGGCGCGTCGGCGGAGCTTGCCGCGATCAAAGAGATCGCGCACAAGCACGATAAGCTGTTCTTGGTCGATGAGGCGTGGGGGCCGCACCTTCACTTCCATCCGGAGTTGCCGCCCTCGGCCACCTCCATCGGCGCGGACGCATGCGTCAACTCGACGCACAAGCTGCTCTCGGGCATGAGTCAGGCCTCCATGATCCACGTCTGCGGGCCGCGCATCGATCAGGGCCGCCTGAAGAGCACGCTCAGGATTTTTCAAAGCACGAGTCCCAATCTCGTTTTGCTGGCTTCGCTGGACGTCGCCCGCATGCAGATGGCGACGCAAGGCGAGGCGCTGCTCGGCGGCACGCTCGCGCTGGCGCGTCAGGCGCGAAAACGGCTGAACGCCATTGCGGGGATCTACTGCATGGGCGCGGACCAAATCGGCCGCCCCGGCATCGCCGGCTACGATGAGACCCGCATTGTGATCACGGTCAAAAAACTTGGCTACACCGGCTACGAGGCCGACCAGATCCTGCGCAACCGCTACAACGTCCAGGTGGAGCTGGCCGACCTCTTCAACGTGGTGGCGCTCGTCAGCATCGGCACCACCCAAGATCATATCGACCGCCTCGTCAACGCGGTCAGCGAGATGGCGCGCGAAGACCGGCCCATCGACATCTACTCCCCGACCGGCGTCTTGGAAGATCGCCTGAAGAAGAAATCGTACCAGATGCCGCCGATTCCCGAACTTGCGGTCACGCCGAGGGAGGCGTTCCTGAGCGACCACGTCGAAGTCCCCTTCAAGAAAAGCGCGGGCTCAGTATGCGCGGAGGTGGTGACGCCTTATCCACCCGGCATTCCGATTCTGTGTCCGGGGGAACGGATCACAAACGACATCATCGAGTACCTACGGTTGGAACTCAAAGCCGGCGTCCACATCCAGGGACCGGTGGACCCGAAACTGCGAACCATCCGCGTGCTGCCAAATCCATCCGAGGTGACGATTTAGTTGAAAGAGGACCTTGCCGCGAACGCAAGCGGTGACTGGGAACTCTACGCGCTCCTCGACATCTTCCCGCCGGCGACTCGCCAGGCGCTCGTCCGTCTCCCGAATCTCCATGATTTGATCGAAGTGATCCTGGACCTCGGACGGTTGCCTGAGGCGCGTTTCCCGCATGACTTCTGCTATCTCTCGCAGGCGCACGTAGACCCCGACGACCTTGCGTTCGTCGTCGGGCGGATCGGAGCGTTCGGCAAAGACAATCGAGCGGGCATCGAGCAGACGTTGCACCGCATCTCATGCCTGCGCAACCGCGGTGGCAAGATCGTCGGGCTGACGAGCCGCGTGGGGCGCGCGGTCTACGGCACCATCGACATCATCTTGGACGTCGTGCGCTCGGGCAAGTCGATACTGCTGCTCGGCAAACCCGGCGTGGGCAAGACGACGATGCTGCGCGAGGTCGCGCGCGTGCTCTCTTCCGGCGACCTGCGCAAGCGGGTGGTGATCGTCGACACGAGCAACGAGATCGCGGGCGACGGCGACGTGCCGCACGCCGGCATCGGGCATGCGCGGCGCATGCAAGTGGATGTGCCGCTGAACCAGCACGCGGTCATGATCGAGGCGGTCGAGAACCACATGCCGGAAGTGATCGTCATCGACGAGATCGGCACGGAAGCCGAAGCGATGGCGGCGCGCACGATCGCCGAGCGCGGCGTGCAGCTGATCGGGACCGCGCACGGCATCGACCTCGAAAACCTTTTGATGAACCCGACCTTGTCCGATCTCATCGGCGGCGTCGGTGCGGTGACGTTGTCGGACGAAGAAGCCAAACGCCGCGGCACGCGCAAGACGGTTTTGGAGCGCAAGGCGCCGCCGACGTTTGACGTCGTCATCGAGATCCAGGACCGCAATCGGCTGGCCCTGCACTCCCCGGTCGCGGAAGTCGTCGACGCCATGCTGCGCGGCCACCAGCCCAAACCGGAGGTCCGCGTGCGCACCGAACGCGGTGGCGTCGAAGTGGTGCAGAAAGCCGAAGCGCAGACGGTTCAGCCGCGCTTCAATCAGCCGTCACACCCGTCATCCTTCTACGAGCGCGTGCCGGCCGCCGAGAACGGGGAAGCCGACACCGACGACGAGTCCGGCGGTGAGGTCGTCAAGATCTTCCCCTACGGCGTGAGCCGCTCGAAGATCGAGCGCGCCGTCTCCAACCTGCGCGTGTCCGCTGCAGTGGTGCGCCAGTGGGATGACGCCGACGTGGTGCTCACGCTCAAGGCGCTCGAGCGCCGCGATCACGGCAAACTCAAAGACGTCGCCGCGCAGAACATCCCGGTGTATGCGCTCAAGACGAATACGACGTCGCAGATCACGAATTGCCTGCGCGACCTGTACGAGCTGCCCAGCACGGACGACGAGGAATTGGCGCTGCGCGAGGCCGAGGAGGCGGTGTATCAAGTGATGCTGCACAGCCGCCCGGTGGAGCTTTCGCCCCAATCTTCCTACATACGCCGCTTGCAGCACCAAATGGCTGAGAAGTATCAGCTGCAATCGCGCTCCACCGGTGCCGAGCCCAATCGCCGCGTGCGTCTGTTCAAGGAGTCGTTCCAATAACATCTGGGCTGTTCGTCACTTTCGAAGGCATCGAAGGCGCGGGCAAGTCCACCCAGGTGAAGCTGCTTCACGAATACCTCGCGCAGACCACCATTCCGTTCATCTTCACGCGCGAGCCCGGCGGCACGCCGCTGGGAGAGAAACTCCGCGAGCTGCTGATCGATCCGCTCGGGCAGATCTCGCCCGAAGCGGAGACCTTATTGCTGAGCTCCTCCCGCGCAGAATTGGTGGACAAGGTGATCGAGCCGGCTCTGGCCGAGGGGCGTCTGGTCGTGTGCGATCGCTTCTGGGATGCGACGCTTGCGTATCAAGGATTCGGCCGCGGGATCCCCGTGGACACGATCATGCGGATCACGAGGTTCGCGGCACGCGGGCTCGCGCCCGACGTCACCTTCCTGCTGAACATCTCCACCGAACTGTCGCGCGAGCGGCTGCACATCCGTCCCGGCTTCGGCGATCGAATGGAGCGCGAGAGCACGGAGTTCCACAGTCGCGTGGCCGAGGGCTATCGCAAAGTGGCCGTTGCGGAGGGCGGACGTTTCATCGTCTTAGAAGGGTCGCTTCCGGCGGACGAGATCGCGTCCCAAGTGCGCGAAGTCGTGCTCTCCCGCTGGCAATCCCGCTAACCCCCTGATGTAGCGACCCGAGCGAAGCTCGGGTGTAGTGCCGGAGCTTTAGCTCCGGCTATCCAACTCTGGCGACATGCCGAAGAAGAAAAGCGCAGAACTCGCGCCACCGCCACCGCCGCACGAAGTCGAGCCACCGAAACCGTTCACGGGGCAGCGCCACGTCGTCGACTACTTCCGCCGCATCGGCCCGAGCGGTCTCGCTCACGCCTACCTGTTCCACGGCCCGCGTGGCGTTGGCAAGCGCTCGTTCGCCAACGCGTTGGCCTGGACGCTGCACTGCGAGCGCCCCACATCCTTTCCTCTCGGTTACTGCGGAACGTGCGGACCGTGCATTCGCGGCATAGCCGGGTCGTCGGGCGATCTGATCGTGGTGGACGAGGATTTCATCCACGAAGCCGATGCACTGGCCGGCACCCCCGAGCGCAAGACGAGCGACTTCGGCATCGAGGCCAGCCGGCGCATCATCTCGCTCATGGAGATGAAGAGCTACGAGGGCGGGCGCCTCATCACCATCGTGCCGGATTTCGAAAACGTGACAAAAATCGAGGCCTACAACGTTCTGCTCAAACAGCTCGAAGAGCCGGATCCGGGCAAACTGTTTCTCATCACGGCCGAGCGCGCAGAAAGCATCATCGAGACGATCCGCTCGCGCACGGTCGCCATCCGCTTCGATCTGCTGGGTGAAAAGGACATCGCGGAGCAGCTCGTCCGGCACTACGGGCAGAACAAGACGCGTGCCGCGACGATCGCGGCGCGGTCCCTCGGCAGCCTTGGGCACGCCATCGAAGAGCTCGATGAAGGAGCGGCAGGTCTACGGCAGGCGGCACGCGACTGGTTTCTGGCCTGCTTGAGAACGCCGCAGGCGCTGCCGCCGATACCCCCGCTCGAAAAAGACGACCGAGAGGCTGCGCGCGGGCAACTCGATGACATCCTGCGCCAGGCGCGCATCACCGCGCGCGACCTGATGGTGACCGCACTCGGCGGCGAGCGATTGGCGTTCGACCGCGAAAGCGCGCCCGAGTACAAGAAGACCATCGCGGCGCTTGGCGCGCGCGCGCACGAGCGCCCGGCCTCCGCCATCGCAGCGATCAACGAAGCCGAACGATTGAACTCCACCACTAACGTCGCGCCGAGCGCGATCCTGGGCTGGCTGCAGATCCAACTGCGCGCGGATGGAGTTCGCTAGCCGATACGGGCGCCGGTCAGGGCGGAGCCGCACGTGCAGGTACGCTCGTTGGGCATGCGCTCGACCATCGTGTTGATGACCTTTTTCACGTGCTCGTTGTTGGCTTTGAATACGGCGATCACGCCTTCGTGCGTCACCGGCTCGATGCCGGACTGCCCTTCCAGCCCGACGTCGTAATCGGTGATGAGCGAGATGTTCGCGTAGCACATCTCCAGCTCGCGCGCCAGGTACGCCTCAGGGTACTGGGTCATGTTGATCACTTCCCAGCCCGCTGCAGAAAACCAGCGGCTCTCCGCAATCGTCGAAAAACGTGGTCCCTGGATCGTCACGACCGTGCCGCGCTCGTGAACGGGGATCTTGAGACCCCTGATGGTCTCGATGGCGAGCGCCCGCACCTGCGGGCAGTACGGATGCGCGAACGATACGTGCGTCGTGACAGGTCCGTCGTAGAACGTGTCCTTGCGTCCGGTGGTTCTGTCCACCAACTGATCGGACACGACGAAGTCGCCGGGCTTCACGTATGCCTTCAACGAGCCTGCAGCGGTCGGCCCGATGATGCGCGTGACCCCGAGCGATTTCATCGCCCACAGATTGGCGCGATAGTTGATCATGTGCGGCGGCAGCGAGTGCGCTTTCCCGTGCCGCGGCAAGAAGGCGACCTTGCGGCTGCCGATCTCCCCCAGCGCAAGCGCGTCGCTCGGCGAGCCGTAAGGCGTCTCGATCTTAGCCTCACGCATGCCTTCGAGCAGCGAGTAGAACCCGGAGCCTCCGAAGACCCCGATCTCAGCTGAGTCCTTCAACGAATCTCCCGACGCTTAAGATTCCGAACGAAAATCGCTGGGCTTGAGGCTCTCGATGTATTTTTTGAAGCGCTGCATCTCCTCTTCTTCCGCTTTCTTGTCGTACACCGATTCCTCGAGGACGATCTTGTCCGAGACGTAGATCGGCGCGTTCGCGCGCAGAGCGAGCGCGATGCAATCCGAAGGCCGGGCATCGATCTCTTGATCTTCTCCGGCTGCCTCGACCACCAGCTTGGCGTAGAACGTGCTGTCTTTGATGTCGTGGATGACGATCTTGGTCAATTTCGCGTTCAGTCCGTCGAGGATGGATTTCATCAGGTCGTGCGACAGCGGGCGCGGCACGGGCTGTGCTTCGAGCGCGAGCTGGATAGCAGTGGCCTCGAACGGGCCGATGAGGATCGGAAGGTAGCGCTTGCCCTCCAGGTCCTTCAGGATCACGACCGGATCGTGCGTCAGCAAGTCGATGCCGAGTTTGTCAACCTTCATTTGCCGCATGTGAAATCGCTTTCGGCCTTCGCGCAGAAAATTGGCGGTTCCTATCGTTATGTGACGCAGCGCAGGACCGTCTGGAACAGGGGCAGAAAGGCGCGCGCCGTGTCTGTGACGTTCGCGAGCCTCACGCCCGCCCAGTTCCACGACCTGCTCAACCATGTCTACGCAACAGCGATCGCAATCGTTGCGGCCTTTCTGCTGTGGCGACTCGGCGTGGCGGTCGTCGACCGCTTTTTCGCGCGCCGCTTCGTCGCGCGCTACATCCCGCGCGTCGCGACATACGCCAACCTCGTCAAATCGATACTGCGCGCCGTCGTCCTCGTCGCGCTGCTCCTGCTGGTGCTCAACATCTGGTCGGTCGACGTCGTCCCGGCGGTCTGGTCCGCAGGCGTCATCACCGCGGTGCTCGCCTTCGGGGCGCAGACCCTGGTGCGCGACCTGCTGACGGGCTTCTCCTTTCTGATGGAAGATCAATTCCAGGTGGGCGACCGCATCCAAGTCATCACGACGGTCAACAGCAGCATCGCCGGCACCGTCGAGGCCATCAGCCTGCGCACCACCGTCATCGTCGACGAGCAAGGCCGTGCGGTCACGATCCCGAACGGCAACATCCTCTATATCGTGAACTCGAGCCGTCTGCCGAAGCGCGCGCACATCACGATCAGCATCCCGCTGCGGGCCGACATCGCGAGCATGCGAGCGAAGATCGCCGAGATCGTCGGCCGCGCTGTGAGCGGCGCTGACATCTCAGCCGATGGCGTCTCCGTGATGGTCGAAGACGTGCAAGCCGATCGCGCGACGTTCGGGATCGAGTTCTACGCGGCGCGCGCCGGGGTCGACGTCGCGGAGGCCTTGGTGCGCGAGCGGCTCGCGGCGGGTTTGCAAGCCGCCGGCTGGCTGCCGGGCAACTCGCCCGAGTAATGTCACTCGCAGCCGGCATCGTCGGCTTGCCCAACGTCGGCAAGTCGACGCTCTTCAATGCCATCACGAGCAGCAGCGTCGCGGCCTCGAACTACCCGTTCTGCACGATCGAACCGAACCTCGGCATCGTGCCGGTCCCGGACGCGCGGCTCGCCGTGCTCGCCGAGATCTTTCGCAGCAAGAAGATCGTGCCGTCCACCACCACGTTCGTGGACATCGCCGGGCTTGTCCGCGGCGCATCCAAGGGCGAAGGCCTCGGCAACGCGTTTCTTTCGCACATCCGCGAAGTCGACGCGATCGTCACGGTCGTTCGCTGCTTCGAAGATGAGAACGTCGCGCACGTCGAAGATTCGCCGGATCCGCTGCACGATATCGAGATCATCAACACCGAACTCGCGCTCGCCGACCTCGCAGCGGTGGAACGCCGGCTCGAAAAATCGAGACCGCGCGCCAAGGCAGATCCTAAGCTCGCCCCGGAGGTCGCCGCGCTCGAAAAGCTGAGCGCTGCATTGAACGAAGGCACGACCGCTCGGATCGCGGCTGCCGGCGAGCTCGAGGTGTCCCTTGCAAAGGAACTGACTTTGCTCACCGCAAAGCCCGTTCTCTACGTCGCGAACGTCGATGAATCGGGCCTCACCAAGGAATCGGAGCGCGTCGCAGCAGTGCGGAAGTTCGCGCAATCCCAGGGGGCCGAATGCATCGTCGTCTGCGCAAAGCTCGAAGCCGAGCTCGCGGCGCTGCCGCGTGACGAGGCGAGCGCACTTGCAAAAGAGTTGGGAGTGGAGCAAAGCGGCCTCGACCGCCTGATCGTCGGCGCCTACCGGCTCCTCAATCTGATGACCTTTCTCACCGCAGGCGAAAAAGAAACACGCGCCTGGACCATCGAACGAGGCACGAAAGCGCCGCAGGCCGCCGGCAAGATCCACAGCGATCTCGAACGCGGCTTCATACGCGCGGAGATCGCCTCGTTCGACGATCTGGCCCGGCTGCGCAATCTTGCCGCGGTCAAAGACGCAGGCCTGCTGCGCGTCGAGGGGCGCGATTACCTCATGCAAGAAGGCGACGTCGTCACTTTCCGCTTCAACGTCTAAGAAAGCGATTTCGGAGACTCCCATGGCAACCAAGGTCGACAACCAGCCGAGCGATACGCTGCAGACCAAAGAGCGCTATGCGCACGAAGCCTCGGTCTTCGGCGAAGCGATCGCGTACTTCAACGAAGCGGCCGACCGCCTGGACATCGGCAAGACGGTGCGCCGCATCCTCACGCACCCTTCGCGTCAGGTGATCATCTCTATCCCGTTCCAGCGCGACAACGGCGAGTTCGAGGTGTTCACGGGCTACAGAGTGCAATACAATTTCGCGCGCGGCCCGGCCAAAGGCGGCATCCGCTATCACCCGGACGTGTCGCTGGATGAAGTCACGGCGCTGGCGTTCTGGATGACGTGGAAGTGCGCGGTCGTGGATCTGCCCTTCGGCGGCGGCAAGGGCGGCGTGACGTGCGATCCTTCGCGGCTGTCACTGGGAGAACTCGAGCGGCTCACGCGTCGCTACGCAGCCGAGATCATCGAGATCATCGGACCCGACAAGGACGTACCCGCGCCCGATGTCGGCACCAATGCGCAAACCATGGCATGGATCATGGACACGGTCTCGATGCACTTGCGCGCGCACACGCCCGGCGTGGTCACGGGTAAGCCCTTCTGCATCGGCGGCTCGCGTGGTCGCGTCGAAGCCACCGGCCGCGGCGTGACCATCTGCGTCGACCACGCGCTCGAGAAGATGGGCAAGGCGCTCAAAGGCCAACGCGTCGTGGTGCAGGGCTTTGGAAACGTCGGATCGATTTCGGCCAAACTGCTGCACGAGCGTGGCGCCCAGATCGTCGGACTCAGCGATCAGTTCGGCGGCATCCACAATCCGCAGGGCATCGAACCGAACGCCGCTATCGAATACATCGCGAAGAGCGAAAGGCACAGCCTGGAGGGCTTTCCGGGAGCCGAGCGCGTGAACAACGAGGCGCTGCTCGAACTGGACTGCGACATCCTGGTGCCGGCCGCGATAGAGAATCAGATCACCGAGAGGAACGCCAAGAAGATCAAGGCCCGGCTCATCGCGGAAGGGGCGAACGGCCCGACCACGCCTGAGGCGCACAAGATCCTGTCGGATGCGGGCGTGATCATCATTCCCGACATTCTGGCCAACGCCGGCGGAGTGACCGTCTCCTACTTCGAGTGGGTTCAAGACAAGATGGGTTATTACTGGAAAGAGAAGGAAGTCAACGAGCGGCTCAACGACGTGATGCGCGAGAATTTCGACGCAGTGTGGCAGATCTCGCTGGATTACAAGGTGCCGCTGCGCCAGGCCGCATATATGGTGGCGATCAGGCGCGTCGTCGACTGCTACATGACTCGGGGCATCTACGCTTAACGCCCAGGCACAAGGATAAGCATCGTCGTTCTCCACCGATACCTCGCCGGCGCGGCGCTCGCTGCGCTGTTCGCCCTCATCCTAGGCAGGGCCAGCGAGCCGGACCGCGCGCGCGCGGCCGGTTGCGATGCGTCATTTGTGGCGACGCAGCCCGGTATCCGGCTCATCTCACCCGACGAAGGCTCGACCGATGCCGCGTATCATGCGGGTTCGCTGACGCTCGCGACGGACGCGAACAACTTCGCGATCGTCCAAAGCGCCGAGCTCGTCTCGCTGACCGGTCAGCGACTGCGCCTGAAGGCGAACGACCTCGCGCACTCCGTCGCCCAAACCGACGACAGCGGGGCGACGGTGTATCTGGGCGGCCAGCCCGCCGCGCTGGGCAAACTGAAAGTTCCGTCGCTGCAGCCATCGACCACGTACGAACTCGTCCTCAACGTGCGCACCGTCAACGCGCCGGCGTCATGTCCCAAAGCGCTCACGGAGCGGATCGCTCGTTTCACCACCGAGCCCGAAAACGCTATCGGCAGTCTCGATCTGACGCGCGCCTCTTCGCCGCCAGCCGGAACGTTCATGTCCGGCCCAGAGATCCTCCGCCGCACGCGCGTGCTGCTGCAATCGTTGCGCTACCCGCCCTTCATCTCGTTCGTGGTCAACGTCCGGGCGACGATCGGCAGCAAACCCTTCGCTGAATCCTTCCAGTCGATCGTGCGCACGCGCGACGATATCGTTGCCACCCACACGATTCCGTTCGCCAGCACCAATAAGCCGGAGAACCCGTACGGCACCGACATCACGATCTTCGGACTGCGCTTCCATCCGGGGCACAGCCAAAACCACGAGGAGCCGTTCGGCGTGCCGCAGATCTCGCCGCTGTACTCATTCGGACTGCGCCCGCCCGGAGAGATCCTGCCGTCGCTGTTTCCGACGCCCGAACCCGAAGCCACGGACATCCGCACGCTGGGCCGAATCGAGGCGTTCGCGCAAGATTATGAGGTCACGCTTGCCGGCATCGAGCCATATGCCGCCCGTTACGCGTATCACCTCGTGCTGCGCCCGGTGCACGATCCGGGCCACTACCGGCTGCGCGACATTTGGATCGATACGCAGGCGTTCGTGCCGCGCAAGCTGCGCTCTGCCGGGATCTTTCCGCAAGGCCTGGCGTCAAGCCTCACGTGGGAGGTCTCGTACACGATCGTCAACGGCTACTGGTTGATGGACCGCGAGTCGACCGACTCGATCGTGCACACAGGCGGCGGTTTGGCGAAGAAGGTGACCGCCTATGAGGCGTTGACGTACAGTCTGTCCGATTTCACCTTCCCCAAGCACATCTGGGACTTCTCATTCTTCAACAGCGGGGACAGCGAGGCGACCGAGTTCTAGCCCGTTCGCCTCAAAGGCGACTCGCAAGCCCTCCTGGAACCTACTATCCCCTAAAAGCCGCGTTCCGACCGCCGGTTCGGAAGACTGGGGTGATACGATCACGATGCCCCAATCCACATCCAGATCTGCAGCGGGTTTCATACCAACAGCACCCGGCAGTATGCCGCGTTTTCGACGCCGGGTGATCATCGGTTTTGCGGTCTTTCTGTTCATCTCGATGGCGGTCCACTTCGTCATGGGTCCGACGCTGACGAAACTCGCGCCGATGTGGCGCACCCCGGACGTGCCCGAACAAGGCTTCTCCATCGTCACGCTCTCGCGCGGAAAGCTCGCCTTCGTGCTTCCGACCCCGACGCCGACGCCGCCACCGCTCGTGGTGAAGCGGACGATCGCCAAACTCGCGCCCATGAAATATTTGGAGATGGGCGGATCAGGAGCGCGGCACAGCATTCGCACCCCGGCTCGGCGCACCAGCATGCTCTCGTTGAAGGTGGCCGCGCCGCCCAGTCCGACCGCCGCGCCCGACAGCCCGGCAGCCACCAACGTTATTCCGTTGCCGGGTCAGAACAAGTCGACAGAAACCGCCCAATCCGATAGCGGGGCCGACCAAGCGCGCCTCGCCGGTTCGATCCAGTGGGGCGACGACAATCCACCGCGCCTCATCGTTCTCGCGACCTCGGCGGGCGGCGGCGGCATCAGCAGCCGGCGCGCCCGCGTCGAGGTCGAAGTCGGGCCTGACGGTCAGGTGCAAAGCGTCAAGCTCGTCGAATCCTCTGGCGACGCCTCGGTTGACTCGGCCGCACTCGATGCCGCCCGCAAGTCGTCCTACGCGCCGGCCACCCTGAACGGATTGCCGGTGCACGGCAAGTGCACCATCGAATTTCCATCCGGCCTCGCGAGCACGTGAGCTCCGGCTCAAGCATCAAACAGACAGCCAAAGCATTCGTCACCGCTCGCGCCAAGGAGCTCGGCTTCGACCTGGTAGGCGTGTGCGCGGCTGATCGCTTTCTCGTCGAAGAGCGCACGTTCAAACGGCGCGTGCGAGAAGGTCTGCTCGCCAACTGGCACTATCCGGATGAAGACATCGAACGCAACTGCACGCCTTCGCAAAGCCTGCCGGGCGCGAAGTCGATCGTGTGCACGGCTACCTCATACTTGACCGACGTCGAGCCGTACGACCCGAAGAAGCCGGGCCTTCGAGGAGCCGTATCCAGCTACGCGTGGAGCAACGACTACCACCGCGTCATCACCGGCCGCTTACGGCAACTCGCTCGCTTCATCGAACGAGAATTCCCAGGCGAGCGCTGTCTTGCGTGCGTGGACACCGGGCCGATGGTCGATCGGGCGGCCGCCGTGCGTGCGGGCATCGGCTGGTTCGGCAAGAGCGGCAACGTGCTGACCAAAGAGTTCGGTTCGTGGGTGCTGCTCGGCGAGCTGATCACGACCCTTGAGTTGCCGCCCGACGAGCCCCTGCGCACGAACTGCGGCCGTTGCACCGAATGCATCGCGCTGTGCCCGACCGGAGCGATCGGTCCGGATGGCAGCGTGGACGGGCGCAAATGCATCTCCGACCTCACGCAGATGCGCGGCTCGATTCCTCGGGACTTGCGCGCCGCGATCGGGAACCGGCTGTGGGGCTGCGATGATTGCCAGACGGTGTGCCCGGTGAACGAGCGGAAAACGCTGGCCGCGCGTGGACGCAAGAGCGATACGTTCAAGCCGCTGCCCCACATCGGCAACGCTATGGATCTGCCGGCCGTGCTGCGGATGACGAAGGCGCAATTCCGGGAATGGTTCGGCCCGACCGCCATGGCTTGGCGCGGCAAGGCCGTGCTGCAGCGCAACGCCGCGGTGGCGCTGGGAAACTCAAGCGAGCAAAAAGCCGTGCCGCCGCTCGTCGAAGCGCTCGGCGATCGTAAGCCGCTCGTGCGCGGCCATGCGGCATGGGCGCTCGGCCGGCTCGGCGGCAACGCCGCGCGAACCGCGCTTGAAGCCTTGCTCGCACGCGAATGCGACGCGCACGTGCGCGAAGAGGCAAAGCTCGCCCTCGACTCGATGTGACTTCGCAGCTCAACTCCCTGGCTGACGTCGTCGCGGCCAAACTGCGCGCCGCGCGCCGCGCCGCTGCGCTGACCGGCGCCGGCGTGTCCGCTGAAAGCGGACTCGCGACCTTTCGCAGCGGTCCACGCGCGCTGTGGCGCGACCATCGCCCGGAGGATCTTGCAACGCCGCAAGCGTTCGCGCGCGACCCCAGACTCGTGTGGGAGTGGTACCGCGAGCGCCTGCAGCGCGCGGCAGGCGTTGAGCCAAACCCCGGCCACTACGCGCTGGCCGCCATGGCGCAGCGCGTCGCCCGCTTCACTGTCGTGACGCAAAACGTGGATGGATTGCACGAGCGAGCCGGTTCGCCCGACGTCATCGAACTGCACGGCAACGTTCGTCGCGCGCGCTGCGTGCGCTGCGACGCGCGGGTGCCGGCACCGCTCGAAGGCGCGCTTCCTCCCACCTGCGCCTGCGGCGCCATGCTGCGGCCGGACATCGTCTGGTTCGGAGAGGCGCTGCCGGAAGGCGTGTTCGAGAAGGCATATGAGGCGGTCGCAAGCGCCGACGTGCTCATCGTCGCCGGCACCTCCGCAGTCGTTCACCCGGCTGCCGGCCTGGCGGAGGTGGCCAAGTCGGCAGGCGGCTTCATCGTGGAGGTGAATCCCGAAGAAACTCCCGCCACCGGGCTGTGCGATGTTTGCGTCCGGGCGCCGTCGGGGACATTCCTGCCATTAGTGGTCGAAAGGATCTAGACATGGACTTGGGCACGCTCGAGCTCACCTTTTGCGGTCACGCGACCTTCGCGATCAAAACCCCGTCCGGAAAACACGTCATCATCGACCCGTGGCTCGAACAGAACCCGGCGTGCCCGCCCAAGCTCAAGAATCCCGCCAAGGTCGACACGCTGCTTATCACGCATGGGCACGTGGACCACATCGGCGACGCCTTGACCTTGATCAAAAAACACAATCCGATGTGCCTGTGCATGTTGGAGACGGGCGCCTGGCTGAGCAAAAAGGGCGCGCAGCGAGTCACGGGATTCAACAAAGGCGGCACGTTCGAGCACGACGGCATGAAGGTCACCATGACGCACGCCGTGCACAGCTGCGGCATCCAAGACGGCGACACCATCGTCTACGGCGGCGAAGCGGCCGGGTACGTCGTGAGATTCGAAAACGGCGTGAGCATCTATCACGCCGGAGATACCTGCGTGTTCGGCGACATGAAGATCATCGGGGAGCTGTACAAACCCGATCTCGCGCTGCTGCCTATCGGGGACTTCTACACGATGGATCCGCTGCAAGGCGCCTACGCGATACGCCTGCTCGGCGTCAAGAACGTCATTCCGATGCATTACGGCACGTTCCCCATTCTCACCGGAACGCCCGAGCGGCTGCGCGAGTTGACCAAAGACATCGCAGGCCTCAATATCATTGATCTGAGGCCTGGCGAAACGCTGACGGGTCAGCTCAAACGGACGGTTGCGGTTTAGGCTTTGCTCTTCGGCAACAGCGCGTTGTAGACCGCGGCCACCACGGCGCCCGCTATGCCTCCCCACACCGCAAGCAGGATGAGTCCGACCACGAGCAACCCGATCCCGCCGCCGGCATGCCACGTGTGGGGCTCCATCACACCTTGTGGCGGGTAGCCCATCCCAGGGGGTGTGCCCATGGGCCCGCGCATCATCGGTTCGCGCATCTCGTGCACGTGCTTCAACAGATGTAGCGGGAGCGCGAGCAGCCCCATGAGCAAAGCCGCGGCGCCGCTGGCGACGGTAAGACCCCATACGTGGAGCCGCCCGTACGAGGCGTTCGATTGGTCTGTCATAACCTTCATTCTACCTTAGGATGTTTAGCGGAACCTGAGTTACCAGGCTACAGTATGCTCTTGCCGAGCGCCGAGCAGATAAGCTCCATGGCGACCCGCGCCGTCTGATTGTGTTCGTCGAGGATCGGATTGACCTCGGCGAGTTCCAGCGAGTTCGCGACGCCGCTCTCGGCGATCAACTCCATGGCGAGGTGCGCCTCGCGGTAGGTGAGACCGCCTTGAACCGGCGTGCCCGTTCCCGGTGCGAGGGCGGGGTCGAGCGAGTCGATGTCGACACTGACATGCGCGCCCGAAGGTCCGCGCGCAGCGCGTTCGATCGCCTGATCCATGACCTTCGCCATGCCTAGCCGGTCGATGTCGGTCATCGTGAAGCACAGCACGCCGTGCTCGCGCAGGAACGCGCGCTCGCCTGCGTCGAGATCGCGCAGACCCACGAAGGCGCATCTGCCGGCATCGACCGAGGGCGTCGGAAAAACCGACGGGGGGAAGAGATCGGCCGCGTATCCGAGCGCGACCGCCATCGACATGCCGTGGATGTTGCCGGTCGGACTTGTGGCCGGCGTGTTGACGTCGGCGTGCGCGTCGATCCAGATCACGCCGCTCGGCCCCTTGACGCGGGCGATCCCGGCGAGCACGCCGATCGCCATCGAATGATCGCCGCCGAGGACGACTGGGAACGCGCCATCGCGCAGCGAGCGTTCGACGGCATCGGCAGTCGCGCTGCATGCGGCGCGAACCGATGCGAGATGGTTCGCGTGGCCCCGTCCGCTGGGTTCGTCGCCTTCGGATTGCGGCACCGCGACGTTGCCTTGGTCGCGCACGTGCAGTTTGAGGGCTTCGAGGTTCTTTTGGAGGTTCGCTTCGCGCACGGCATCGGGTCCGAGACGCACGCCGTGGCGCCCGGCGCCATAGTCGATCGGAACGCCGATGAGATCGATGCTGGTGACGTGTATCATTTGGACCGGCCGTCTCGTTCGCGATGCACCAGGCGATTCATGCAGGCGGGGGCGCGCGGGGCGCTTAATTCGGGGCTACACGCAAGGGGGAAGATATGCGACGTCATGCCGCGATCGGGCTAGCATTGTGCGTTCTTGCCGCGCTGGGGTGCTCCAAGCCCGCCGAATACGGCGGGCCGAACTCCGGGGGCACGCCCGGCCCAAAGATCGCGATGGTGACCGACGTCGGCGGCCTCGGGGACAAGTCGTTCAACGATTCCGCACACCGAGGGCTGGTCGAAGCGCAGACCACGTTCAACGCGCACGTCACCGTGCTGCAGTCGCGCTCGGCGGCGGATTACGAGCCCAACCTTTCAACGCTGGCCCAGCAAGGGAACCAGCTGATCTTCGCCGTCGGCTTCCTCATGCACGATTCGCTCAATTCGGTGGCGCCGCGTTTCCCCAAGACGCATTTCGCGATCATCGACTCGGTCGTGGACCGGCCGAACGTCACCTCGATCACCTTCAAAGAGGAGGAGAGTTCGTTTCTGGCCGGCGTGCTCGCGGCGCTCGTCTCCAAAAAAGGCACGGTCGCGTTCCTGGGCGGGATCGATTCGCCGCTGATCGAGAAATTTGCAGCGGGCTATTCAGCCGGCGTGCAAAGCGCTAACCCTAACGTCAAGGTCCTCGTGAAGTATACGGGCTCGTTCGACGACGTCGCGGCCGGCAAAGAGTACGCGACGGTGTTGTTCGACCAAGGGGCCGATGTGGTGTACGCCGCGGCCGGCAAGTGCGGCATCGGCGCTATCGATGAGGTCAAGACGCGCCCGCCGGGCACGTACGTCATCGGCGTGGACTCCGATCAAGATGCGCTCGCGCCGGGCAAGATCCTGACGTCCGCGCTCAAGCGCGTGGACACCGCGGTGTTCAAGCTCGCTCAGTCCGTGAGTCGAGGGAAGGTCCCGGCCGGCCTCATCGTGCTCGGCCTCAAGGAAGGCGGCGTCGATCTCACGCCGATGAAATACACGAGGGCCCTTGTGCCCGCCGCCGCGTTGGCCGCAGTGGACAAATTCAAGAAGATGATCGTCGCGGGCAAACTCGTGGTACCGTCGACGCCGGATCAGCTCAAAGCCTTCCATCCGCCCACCACGCCGTGAATCCGCCCGCTGCTCCCGAAGGGTCGCCAGCCCTCGCGGCGCGCGGCATCGTCAAGCATTTCGGACCCGTCGCCGCCAACGAAGGCGTGGACTTCGATGTTCGCTTTGGTGAGGTGCACGCGCTGATCGGCGAGAACGGCGCGGGCAAGAGCACGCTCATGAACGTGCTGTACGGTCTTTTGGCTCCGGACGCAGGAAGCATCGAGGTGCGCGGCCAGACGCAGACGTTCGGCGGCTGTGCTGACGCGATGCGCGCCGGCATCGGAATGGTGTTTCAACATTTCCTCCTGGTCGAGCGCTTCAGCGTGGCGGAGAACGTCTTGCTTGGACGCGAGCCCGCCGCGTTGGGCTTCGTGCGCGCGGCTGAGGGTGAGCGCGCCGTGCTTGAGATCGCCGGGCGCTATCGCTTCGGCGTCGACCCCAAAGCGCGGGTGGAAGCGCTCGGCGTCGGCGCTCGCCAGCAGGTCGAGTTGCTCAAGGTGCTCGAGCGCGACGCTGCGATCGTCATCTTGGACGAACCCACGGCAGCGCTGTCACCGGTCGAAGCCGGAGCGCTGTTCGACGTGGTACGCCGGCTGCGCGACGAAGGGCGCGCGGTGATCTTCATCGCGCACAAACTCAAAGAAGTGCTCGCGCTGGCCGATCGCATCACCGTGATGCGCCGCGGCAAGGTGGTCGGCACGATGGACCGGGCGCACGCGGACGAGACGAGGCTTGCGACGATGATGGTGGGGCAACCGGTCGACCTCGATGCGCGCGAGCCGCGCACGACGCAGCCAGGCCCGGCGATGCTGCGCGTGCGCGAGCTGCATGCTCGTCGCGACGATGGCGCCGAAGCGGTGCGCGGTCTCTCGCTCGACGCGCGAGCGGGAGAGATCGTCGGCATCGCCGGGGTTGAGGGCAACGGACAGCTGGAGCTCATCGAGGCTCTTTACGGGTTGCGACCCGTCACCTCAGGCGCAGTCGAGTTGAGCGGACGCGACTTGACCCATGCAACGCCCGCGCAGCATCGAGCGGCCGGATTCCGCTACATCCCCGCCGACCGGCAGCGTGAAGGCCTGGTCCTTGACTTCGACACCGTCGAAAACGTGCTGCTCGGTGATCAGCGGCGCACCGCGCGCGGCTTCTTGCTTGACGCACGCGGGGGAGCGGAGCGCGCGAACGCCATCGCGCGCGAGTATCGCCTCGCGTCGTTTCACGCATCGGCTGAGGCGCGCGCCTACTCCGGCGGCACCCAGCAAAAACTGATCGTCGGTCGCGAACTGAGCGCAGACGCGAAAGTGGTGCTCGTCTTCGCTCCGACACGGGGTGTGGACGTCGGCGCGGCCTTGGCGATCTATCAGCGGCTGCGCGCGGTGCGCGACGCCGGCGCGAGCATCGTGCTGGTATCGTACGACCTCGACGAGGTACGCGCGCTCTCGGACCGCATCATCGTGATGAGCCAAGGCACGGTCGTCGGCGAGATCGCGCCCGAACGCGCAGACGATGCCACGCTTGGGCGGCTGATGGGAGGCGTCGCCGCCGGTGCGTGAATGGCTGCGCCGCATCCTCGGCCCGGCGATCGCGACGCTGCTGGCGCTCATCGCCGGCGCGGCGATCATGCTCGTGTTCCGGTCGAACCCGTTGGCCGCGTACGGCGCATTACTGCAGGGCGGTCTGGGTTCAGCGCAGGGCGTCGCAGAGACGCTCGTGCAAGCCACGCCGCTTCTCTTCGCCGGTCTCGGTGTCGCGATCGCATTCCGGGCCGGCCTTTTCAACATCGGCGCCGAGGGTCAGCTCGTCGTCGGCGCGCTATGCGCGGCCGTTGCCGGAGCAGCGTTGCATCTTCCCAAGCCGATCGAAGTGCCGCTGTGCCTGATGGCGGGCATGGCCGGCGGCGCGGCGTGGTCGAGCATCGCCGGAATTCTGCGCGCGCGCTTTGGCGCGAGCGAAGTCATCACCACCATCATGCTCAACTACGTCGCATTTCTCGGCGCGAACTACTTGGTCGCGGGTCCGCTGCGCGGCGTACAGGCCGCGCCGGAAACCGCTGAAATCGCGCACACCGCGCAACTTGCTCCGCTGATCGCGGACACGCGCCTCACCGCGGCGCTCCCGCTCGCGATCGTCACGGCGTTGCTGCTGGCTTGGTGGCTGCGGCGCACGGTCGCGGGCTACGAATTGCGCGCGGTTGGCCGTTCGGAACGGGCGGCGCGCTACGCGGGCATCAACGTGGCGGGGACGATCGTCAAGGCGATGGCGCTTTCAGGCGCGCTCGCCGGGCTGGCGGGGGCGACCGAGGTGCTGGGATTGGTGCATCGCTTCAACGCACAGCTCTCGCCGGGCTATGGCTTCACATCCATCGCGGTCGCGCTGCTCGCCAACTCGAATCCGATCGGGGTCATCGTCTCAGGGCTCTTCTTCGGTTTGCTGCAGAACGGCGCGCTCTCGATGCAAGCGCTCGCAGGCGTGCCCAAAGACCTGGTTTCCGTGGTCGAGGGTCTCGTCATCTTGTTCGTGGCCGCCAATTGGCTGGGCGAGCGGGTGCGTTTGCGCGGCACTGCCGCAGCGCTCGCGCCTGGAGCCGAAGCGGCCGGCGAGGCGACGGCGCCGTGACGGTGGCGTTGACCATCATCGCCGCAGTCGTGGCGATCGCGTTGATCAAGGCCACCCCGTTGATCTACGCCGGCCTCGGCGGCGTGATCTCCGAAAATGCGGGCATCGTGAACATCGCGCTCGAGGGCATGATGGTCGCCGGCGCGTTCGCAGCGGTGCTCGCGTCATACTACACGCACAGCCTGCCGCTCGCGCTGCTGGCGGCGGTCATGGCGGGCGCGCTGCTCGCCTGGCTGCTGGCCTGGTTCGCGCTGCGCCTGCGCGCCGATCAGATCATCGTCGGCATGGCGATCAACATCCTCGCCATCGGCGGCGCCGCGTATCTGCTCTCGGCCGTGTTCGGGCAACCCGGCGCGTCGCCGGAGGTCACGAGCTTCGCGTCGCTCGGAGGTGACTCGAGCGGCGGCAACAATCTCGTGTCGCTCGTCACACATCCGCTGCGTTACGCGCTGTTCTGGCTGGCGGTCGTGCTCGTCATCGCGATGCAGGTCTTTCTGTATCGGACGCGTGCCGGCGTGCACTTGCGCGCAGTCGGCGAGGAGCCGCGCGCCGCCGCGACGGCCGGCATCAACGTGTTCGCGTACCGGTATTGGGCGGCCATCGCCGGAGGAGCCCTCGCCGCCTTGGGGGGCGCCTACCTCTCCATCGGAGAAGTCGATCTCTACTCGGACGGCATGGTTGCGGGGCGCGGCTTTATTGCGCTCGCGGCCGTCATCTTCGGGAAATGGAGCCCGCTCGGAACCGTCGGCGCATGCATATTCTTCGGATTTTTCAGCAGTTTGCAGATCGCGCTCCAGCGGGCAGACGTGCCGGCGCAGCTTTTGGAGATGCTCCCGTACCTGCTCACCATCGTGGCGATCGGCGGCTTCATCGGCAAATCACGCGCGCCCGCCGCCGACGGCATTCCCTACGAGCAGTAAACGCGCTTGCGTGCGCGCTCATCTGCGCGTGCAGCGTGCTTGCGCTATTGCCGTCTCGCGGTCTCTCGCTGCCCGACGCCTCGCTTCAGGCCATCGACGCCGGGCCGTACCTGCGCGCATTGGAGCCGCAGCTCAAACGCTTTGCGAACCAAACACCGGGCCTGGTCGCGATTTCGGTGCTCGACCTGCATGGCGGCGCCGAGATCGACATCAACGGCGATTGGAATCTTCCCGCCGCAAGCGTCATCAAGGTTCCCGTGATGGTCGAAGTGATGCGTCAGGTGACGCTGCGCCGGTTCACGCTCGATCGCGAAGTGACGCTCTTGCCCGGCGACCGCGATTGCGGATACGGCCACCTTTGCTACGTTCGGGCCGGTGCGCGCTTTTCGGTCAGCAACCTCGTCCGCATCATGATCGAGAACAGCGACAATACGGCCACGAACATGCTGATCCGGTTGGTCGGGCGCTACCACATCAACCAGACGATGGCCGGTCTCGGACTCACGCAGACCTACCTCGGCGACTACATCCGCAGCGCCGGCGACATACGGTCTTTGCGCACGAGCGCCAACGACATGAAGCAGCTCTTTTTCATGATCTCCGCGCACCGGCTGATCAACGAACAGGCGTCCGACGTCATGCTCGCGATCTTGAACGGCCAGCGGCACAATAAGTTCTTACCGAAGGCGTTGCCGCATGGCGTCGAGATCGCGCACAAGACCGGAACGCTGCACGACACGCTCAACGACGTCGGCATCGTCAACCTGGCTGGGGCGCCCTACGTCATCTGCGTGCTGACCACGCATCTGCGCGACCTCGACGACGGCGCGCGGCTCATCCGCCGTGCATCGAGGGCGACGTTCGAAACGTTTCGCGCCGTGTCTGTTGCCGCCCATAACGCTCAAGCCGGCCCGTCGCCGTCGCCGCTGCTCGAGTCTTCGCCCGAGCCGAGCGAAACGGCCCAGCCCAGCCCAACACCGTCGATCTAGGGCTTCAGGCGCTCTCGCCCGTGCGGGGCGTCCAGGTCTTGCAGCGGTCCGATCGGCACGATGCGGGTCGGATTGATGTCGTCGTGCGTGAAGTAGTAGTGGCGCTTGATATGGTCGAAATTGACGGTTTGCGCGACGCCGTCGACCTGATAGAGATCGCGCAGGTAGCCTGAAAGATTCGGAAAGTCGACGATGCGGCGCAGGTTGCACTTGAAATGGCCGTAGTACACCGGATCGAAACGCACGAGCGTCACGAACAAGCGCCAGTCGGTCTCGAGCGGCGAGGGGCCGAAAAGGTAGCGTCGATGCGCGAGGCGCTCGTCGAGCTGGTCGAGCGTTTCGAAGACCCGGCGGGCCGCCGCCTCGTAGACGCTTTGCTTCGTGGCGAAGCCCGCGCGGTACACGCCGTCGTTGACGGTCTCATAGATCAACTTGTTGAGCGCGTCGATCTCGGTGCGGTGCTCGCGCGGATACAAGTCCAGCGACGCGTCGCCGAACGCGTCGAACTCGGTCTCGAACATGCGCATGATGTCATCGTCGTTATTGCTGACGATGCGTTTGGTCTTCGTATCCCATAGGACCGGAACCGTCACGCGGCCACGGTAGCCGGGGTCGGTCGCGACATAGGCCTGGCTCAAGAACTGAAATCCATTGAGGGGGTCGCGAGAGTAGCCTGGACCATCACGGAACGCCCAGCCGCGTTCGTCGCGGATCGGATCGACGACCGTCATCCCGATCGCATCCTCGAGGCGCTTCAGCTTGCGGACGATGATCGTCCTGTGCGCCCACGGGCACGCCAACGAGACGTACAGATGATAACGGCCGGCCTCGGCGGGGCACGTTCCGGCGCGACCCTGCGCCGAAACCCGATCGCAAAACGTATCGGGCTGCCGGACGAAACGGCCGTCATCCGACTGCTCGTCGGGGAATTGCGGAATCACTTTCATCTGGGTCTGCCCAATCGCGGCGAAGGGCTGCGGTTATTCGGGCACGCGTCGGCGCGCCCTGCTTACCAGGCGGTAAGGCCGCTTACGTCGCTCAAGATCGCATCCGGAAGCGAAAACCGATACGTCTCACCCGACGCAGATTTGATGTTCAGATGCGATCCGTTGGATCCGACGATGCGAAGCGAACCGCTCCGCCTGGGCGCGAAGATGTAGCGCCCGGAGCGTCGATCCTTATCGCGAGGAAAGCTGAGCAAGACCAGGACACCGCGCGTGGGATCGTTACGCAGATGGCCGGCATGCACGACGACGCTTTGATTGGACAGAACGCCTTGCCACCGATTCGCGATGACGAGGTCGTCGCTCACCCGCTCTTTGACGAGGGGCGGCGAGATCAGCGCGTTGTGCCGAGGGGCGGGGCGGGGCAGGTGCAGCGGACGGTTCACGAAGATTCGCCTAGGAAGCCGTGGCAGCCAGACCGCTCGCGTCGCTCAACGTCGCATCCGGAAGCGAGAATCGATACTGTTGGCCGGACGCGGACTTGATGTTGATACTGGATCCGGCGGAACCGACGATGCGAAGCGAGCCGCTCCGCTTGGGGGCGAATATGTAGCGCCCCGATCGGCGATTCTTATCGCGGGGAAAACTTTGCAGGACCAGGACGCCGCGCGTCGGTTCGGCACGCAGATGGCCCGCGTGCACGACCATATTCTGATTGGCGATGGGACCCTGCCACTGGTTCGCGATGACGAGATCGTGACTCACCCGCTCTTTGGCATGGGGCGGCGAGATCAGCGCGTTGAGCCGAGTAGCGGGTCGCGGCAAGTGCAATGGACGGTTCACAAAAGATAGGACTGTGACCCAGAGCACATTGTTACCGGCCGGGCTCATCCGAACCGGGAACTCAGCCTCTTCTAATGCAGCAACGGGACAGAGTTTCTACGGGCCGGAAAAGCGCCTAGGAAGCGGCCGCTCCAAGCTTGCGCGCCGCAACCGGATACGAAGGCGTCAGCCAGTGCCGGAAGCGCGACACCTCGCCAAGGGTGATCGAGCGGTATAGGCCGCCCAGGGCGGCGGTTATCGGGCCGATTTTGCCCTCACCCACGGGGCGGTGGTCGACTTCGATGACGCCCGTGACCTCGACCGCGGTGCCGGCCAGAAAGACCTCATCAGCGACGTAGAGCTCGCTTCGACCAATGCTGCGTTCGGCCGTCGGGAGGTGGAGTTCCGTCCGGCACACCTCGAGCAGAGAGCGGCGCGTGATGCCCTCGAGGATGCCGTCCGACACGGGCGGGGTGATCACCACGCCGTCGCGCACGATGAAGATATTCTGGGCGCTGCCCTCCGCGACATGGCCTTCGCTGTTCAACATGATGGCCTCGTCGAAGCCGTTCTTGATCGCCTCGCTCTTGGCCAGCGCCGAATTGACGTAGATGCCGGTGAGCTTGGCGCGGGCCGGCGCGACGTTGTCGTCCACGCGCCGCCACGAAGAGATGCACGCTCGCAGACCCGCGTTGGGGTCGAAATACGCCTTGCTGGGCACGGCCGTGATCGAAAAATCGTCGGGCACGTTGTGCAGGCGCACGCCGACCTCTTCGGCGCTCTTGAACGCGAGCGGCCGAACGTACACGTTGACGCGGAATCCGTTGCGCCGCACGAGCTCGGTGGTGTGGGCGCACATGTCCTCGACCGAGTCTTTGAGATCGATCATCAAGAGCTTGGCGGAGGCCGTCAGGCGTTCGTAGTGCTCGGCCAAACGGAAGAAGTACAATTGGCCGTGCGCCTCGTTCCAGTAGCCGCGGATGCCTTCAAAGCAGCCGGTGCCGTAGTTGAGGCCGTGCGTGAGCATGCCCACTTTCGCGTCCTCGTACTTGACGAACTTCCCGCTGCGGTAGATGATGATCGATCCGATCTCCACTCTCGTGCTCCTATGCAAGCTTAGGTCTTGACAAAACGGTTCACGGTTGCGATGAGCTCCTGCACTTTGTCCGAGGCTGCCTTATCGTCACCTTTCAGCGTGTCGCGAACGCAGCCCTCGATGTGGTCTTGCAGCAGCAATAGGCCCAAGCTTTCCAATGCCGAACGGGCCGAGGCCAATTGCGTGATGATGTCGATGCAGTAGCTGTCCTCTTCGACCATGCGAGCAAGGCCGCGCACTTGACCCTCGACTTTGCGCAGCCGCGCGATGATGTTGGCTTTGTCCTTGTAGTACGAATGGCGCATGCGAGGCTGATCTCCAGCTAGGCAAGGGGGGTACCCCCTTTCGAACCAGCCTCATCATACTTGCATCATATCTGAATTGGCAAGAGCACTTGACCGTGCAGATGGCCAGCGCTAATATACGGGTGGGGGGTATCAGGTTAGCCTAATGTCGCTCCTATTGTTCCTATGGCACTGGCTGCTCGCGTCGTTCGCCATGTTCTGGGTCGTGCTGTGGTCGCTGATGCTGGGCTTCCTCGCTTCGGCGATGATCCAGGCATACGTCCCCAAGGGCGGCTTGAGCAAAGCCTTGGGACGCGCCGGCCTTCCGGAACTCGCGCTTGCCACCGGCCTAGGCGCGGCGAGTTCCTCGTGCAGCTACGCCGCCGCGGCCACCGCGAAATCGCTGTTCAAGCGTGGGGCGGACTTCACCACGGCCATGGTCTTCATGTTCGCATCGACCAATCTCGTGATCGAGTTGGGCCTTGTGCTGTGGCGACTGATGGGCTGGCCCTTCGTCATCGCGGAATGGCTCGGCGGCTTTGTGCTCATCGCGGTGTTCGTGATCCTGGCGAAACTGTTGTTGCCCGCGCGGCTCGTCGAGGAGGGCCGGCGCCACGCCGAGGCGGCGGAAGAAGCGAATGAGCACGAGCACGGAGACATGCTCGCACCCGGCCGGACGCTGTTCGACAAACTGCGCTCGCCCGAAGGCTGGCGCTACGTCGCGCACTATTTCCAAATGGATTGGTCGATGCTGCAACCCGATCTCATTCTCGGGTTCGTCATCGCCGGCTTTCTTGCGGTCGCAGTGCCGGCGACCGTTTGGCAGCACGTATTCGTGGTGAACGCCGCCGAGCCGGTGAGGCTCATCGAAAACGCGCTCGTCGGGCCTCTCATCGCGGTTGCGAGTTTCGTCTGTTCGATCGGCAACGTGCCGCTGGCGGCCGTGCTGTGGCAGGGCGGCAGCTCGTTCGGCGGCGTCGTCTCGTTCCTCTACGCCGATCTGATCGTGCTGCCGCTGCTCGACATCTATAGGAAGTACTACGGCTGGAAACTCGCGCTCTCGATGGCAGGCGTGTTCTACCTCTCGATGGTCTGCGCCGGGCTGATCGTCGAGGTGGCGTTCTCAGGCCTGCACGCGATACCGCGCCCCGGCGGCAACCTGCTCGTCGACGTCGAGCGCATCGGATTGGACTACACGACCGCGCTCAACGTCGTATTCGGCGCCGGCGTGCTGGGTCTGCTCTGGTGGGCGAAGCGGGCTCCTTCCTTGCATTCCCACTAACTTTGTGGTACAAAGTATAGGATATGCGGGTTGAGGTCGAACGCGCGCTCGCCGATCTTGAGGAGGTCCGCGACCGGCTAGCCAGCGTTCAGCGTTTTCGCGGCTATTCGAGTCGCGTTGCCGCGGCCAGCGGCGCCTTTGCGATCGCCGGCGGAATCGTGCAAGCGCTGCTCGTGCCCGCGCCGCGCACGGACGCGGACGTCAAGCTCTATCTCGTCATCTGGATGTCTTGCCTCGCCTTGGCCTTGATCATCTACTACGGAAGTCTAGCGCTCCGCTACGCGCGCAAGTCGGGGCGCACCGCGCGCGCACAGACCAGGACGGTGAGCATCACGATTTTGCCGGCGATCGGCCTTGGCGCCGTGCTGAGTCTGGCAGTGGCACTGCACGGGGTGCCGTCGCTGCTGCCGGGTGTTTGGTACGCGTGCTACGGACTCGGTCTGTACGCGTCGCGCAACATGGTGCCCAAAGCGGTCATGCCGATCGCTGCAGCGTTCGGGATCATCGGTGCATTCTTGCTTCTCGTGCCGAGCGCGTCGCTACCGCTTCGCTGGTGGGTGATGCCCGCCGGATTTAGCCTCGGTCAGTTCGCCATCGGATGGCTCGTCGCAAGAGAAGGGTTGGAGGAATCAACATGAGCCCGAAGCGGGCGCACAATCAAATCGGGAAAAAGCCGCCGAAGAGCGCGACGCGCGAGGCGCCATACGCCTACGCCGGGTTGCAGCGCATCTTCCACGAGCGCGGGCGGCTTGCGGTGTGCACGTGCTTGATCGCACATCCCGAAGGCATGAGTTTCACCGAACTGCAGGAGGCATGCGGCCTCACGGACGGCAATCTCGCTCGGCATCTCGCGGCACTTGCCGAGATGGACATCGTAGCGGTCTCGAAGGAGACCGGAAACGGTCGGCCTACGACCGTGTGCCGCATCACGCACGCCGGGCGCACGCGCTTCCTCGGTTACATCGACGAACTCGAGGGCGTGATTCGCGACGTGCACTCGCAGGCCGGCGCGGGCTTGGGCGCGCACGCGCGCCGGCTGCCGCGTCTGGCGACGACATAGGAAGGCGCTGGCAACCACATGCTTTTGCAAAAAGTCAACCCCGACGCGCCGGCGCTGCTCGAAGAAGCCTTGCCCAAACACGTCGCCATCATCATGGACGGCAACAGGCGCTGGGCGCGAGAGAACGGCTTGCCGGCGATCGAGGGCCATCGGCGCGGCATCGCGAGCCTGCGCGAAGCCGTCCGAGCTTGCTCGGAGTTCGGGATCCCCGTGCTGACCGTGTACGGTTTCTCGGAAGAGAACTGGAAGCGAAGCTGGGCCGAAGTCTCCGCGCTCTTCGATCTTTGCTGCGTGTTCGCGCGCCGCGAACTCGACGGCCTGCGCCGCGAGAACGTCCGCGTTCGCGTCATCGGCCGTTGGGAGGAACTCCCGCCTGCCCCGCGCCGAGCGCTGGCGGATCTGATCGAAGGAACGGCGGCGAACACGGGCACGACGCTCTATCTCGCGGTGAATTACAGCGCGCGCGCCGAGCTGCGCGACGCCGCTCGCGCGCTCGCCGAGGATGTGCGCAGCGGCGTGCTGGCGCCGGAAGCGATCGGCGACGACACGCTCGATTCGTATCTCTACACGTCGGGCATACCCGACCCCGACCTGCTCATCCGGCCCGGCGGCGAGTTCCGGCTTTCGAACTTCTTGCTCTACCAGATGGCCTACACCGAGTTGTTCGTCACCGACGTCTGCTGGCCGGAATTCACGCGCGCGCAGTTCGTGCTCGCGCTTGCGGCATATCAAAGCCGTCAGCGCCGTTTCGGCTCCTAACCCTTAGTAGCGAAATGTAGTGCCGGGGCTTTAGCCCCGGATATGACCGGCGCGACCGAAGGTCGCGCCGTCTTCACATCAGAATGCCACCCGACTCGTGTGGTGCGATCTTCATCTCCATAGCCACTGCAGCGACGGCGAACTGAGCCCTTCGGCCCTGATCGACACCGTCGCAGACGCAGGCATCACGATCGCCGCGCTCACCGATCACGATACGACCGACGGCTTCGACGAGGCGAACGCTCGCGCGCAGGCTCGCGGCGTTCGTTTCATCGGCGGCATCGAGCTGACCACCTATGGCGGCGGCAGGGTGGTGCACGTGCTGGGACTAGGCGTGCGCAGCAGCGATGAAGAGCTCACCTTCGCCAACGCCAACGCGCGCGGGGTATGGGACCAAAACCAGCGACGCTGGATAGAAACACTGACCAAGAGCGGCGTAGCGGTGTCGTGGGAGCTCGACTTCAACGATCATCCCGTTCGTTTGCCGGTGCTCATCGAGCGCCTGTGCCGGCGAGGCTTTGCCGACGGCGATGGCGTGAAGTGTCACGCGGCGTTCCGCGCGTTCTTCGCTGCCTTGCCGCCGGAGGCGTACGCGAAACTTCCGTCGCCGGCGCAAGCGGGCGCGATCGTACGCGCCGCCGGCGGCGTGGCGCTGCTCGCCCATCCTGCCGAACTTGCAGAAGAAGGGCTCGCGCAGCGCTGGCTTGACGATCTCGATGGACTCGAAGCGCTGTATCTTCGCTACGATGCGGATACTCGAGCCGAACTACGTGCGTTGGCGACGGCGCGAGCCAAGCTCTACTCGTGCGGCAGCGATTGGCACGGCTACTTTCAGGGGCCGTACGAGAACCCGCAATTCGACGCCCCCTCGCAACTCTTGGCCCGTCTGCGCGACTAAGTCAGCGCGTTCTCTTGAGTCTTACGAAAGACAGCACGTCGTTCAGCGGCCGGGCGTTCAGCACGTCGGCCTTCGTAAGACCGGCTCTGCGCGCCGTGCCGACGCCGAACAGCATGTAATCCATAGAGTCCACGTGGTGCGCGTCGGTGTCGATGGCAAGCGTGCAGCCCAATTCTTTCGCGCGCCGTGCGAGCGGCGCGCTCAAGTCCAAACGCGCGGGGTTCGAGTTGATCTCCATCGCCGTGCCTGTCTGCGCGGCGGTGCGGAACACGGTGTCCACGTCGAATTCGTAGCCTTCGCGCTCGTTGATGAGCCCGCCGGTGGGGTGCCCTATGATGTTCACGTACGGGTTGATGATCGCGCGCAGCAAACGCTCGGTCTGTTTCTCCTTCGAAGCGCGAAACGACGAATGGATGGACGCCACGACGATATCGAGCTCCGCAAGCACCTCGTCGGGAAAATCCAGCGAACCGTCGGCGCGTATGTCCACCTCCGATGAGCACAGCAAGCGCGTTCCGTGCTTGGTACTCGCGGCGCGCACCAGCGCCATTTGCTCGCGCAGCCTCTCGATCGTGAGGCCGTTCGCCACAGCACGTCCGACGGAATGGTCGGAGATCGATAGATACTCGCGCTTGCGCTGCGCGGCTGCTGCCGCCATCTCCTCGATGCTGCGCGTTCCGTCGCTCCATGTGGTATGGTCGTGCAGATCGCCCCGGATGTCGGCAAGCTCGACCAACGCCGGCAGCGCACCCTTTCGCGCGAGTTCGATCTCGTCCAATCCGGTTCGCAACTCCGGCGGGATGAACGCAAGTCCGAGTATTTCGTACACGCCCGCCTCCTCTGCGGATGTGCGCAACTTCCCGCTCTTGGTTTCTTCAAGTCCGTACTCGCTGACGCTGAAGCCCTTGCGCAGCGCGAACTCGCGCAGCTTGATGTTGTGCTCTTTGTTGCCGGTGAAATGCTGCAGCAGATTGCCGAAGCACTTGTGCTCCACCACCCGCAAGTCTACCGAAATGCCCGCTTTGGCCCAAATCGTGGCTTTCGTGCCGCCGAGCGCGGTCACGCGCTCAACGAGCGGCAGTTTGGTGAAGAACGCCAACGCTTCACCAGGATCGTCGCTGGTGCAGATGAGGTCGAGGTCGCCGACCGTCGGCTCCATGCGGCGCAGGCTCCCGGCCGCCACCACGTTCCTGGCGAAAGCCGTCGAGGCAAGCGCCGCGATGATCTCCTGCGCGATCGGCCACGCATCGCCGAGGCGCATGCGCTTGGTGCGCGCCGGGAGATGCTCGAGCGCGGTCTTCAAATTCTCGATCGACTTGGGGCCCAATCGCGGGAGTTTTTCTATAGAGCCGTCCTCGACGGCGCGCTTGAGGTCCTCGACGCCGGTGATGCCCAACTCGTGATACATGGCCACAGCGGTCTTCGTACCGACGCCGCGCACCCGTAACAGTTCAAGGATCGTCGGCGGGAATTTGGCGCGCAGTTCTTCCAAGTACTTGCATGTGCCGGTGGCTTCGACGTCTATGATCTTTTGGGCGATAGCCTTGCCGACGCCCGGCAAATCCTGCAGGCTCTCCGCTTTGATAAGCTCGCGGACCGGCGTTTCGAGATCGTCGAGCGAGCGCGCGGCGCGCTCGTATGCCTTGATCTTGAAGAAAGGCTCGCCGTCAAATTCCATGAGCGCGGCGATCTCGGACAGCCGCGCCGCAACGTCTGCGTTGGTCATGGCGGCATCTTCTGCGAACGGCAAGGCATCCCCGTACGAGCGCCCGAAATACGGCGCCGACAATGGCGACGCAAGCTCCGCCCAAAGGCAAGCGCCTCGATCCGGCCATCCTCAACCTACCGATCGAGAAGATGCGCGACGGGTATTACTCCGACACGTATTTCAACCGGGTGCGCGAGATCCTCGGGCGCGACAAACACCATCCGCGCGTGTTGATGCAAGTCTTCAACAAGAAGAACGCGGTGCTGTGCGGCATCGATGAAGCGATCGCGATCTTGAAGCTGTGCGCCGGCAGCCGTCGCGCCGACGGCTCGTGGGAAGAAGGCTGGTCCAAGCTCGACGTGCGCGCGCTGTACGACGGCGATCGCATCGCCCCATACGAGGTGGTGCTGACGATCGAGGGAGATTACGCGCTCTTCGCGCACCTGGAGACGGACTATCTCGGCGTGCTGACGCGGCGCACCAAGGTGGCGACCAATACCAGTGCCGTGGTCGCCGCGGCCAACGGCAAGAACGTGCTGTTCTTCCCGGCGCGCTTCGATCACCATCTCGTGCAGACCGGCGACGGCTATGCGGCCTATGTCAGCGGCGCGCTGGGCGTCAGCACGGATGCACAAGCGGAATGGTGGGGCAGCAAGGGTGTCGGCACCGTGCCGCACGGCCTCATCGCCGCTTATGACGGCGACACCGTACTGGCGACGGCCAAGTTCGCCGAGTACATCGATCCTTCGGTGAATGTCATCGCGCTCGTCGACTTCGACAACGACTGCGTGGAGACGTCGAAGGCCGTCGCGGCCAAACTCGGGCGCCGTCTGTGGGGCGTGCGCTTGGACACGTCCGAGACGCTGGTGGACAAGAGCCTGTGGCACAGCATGGGCACGTTCAAGCCGACCGGCGTATGCCCGGAGCTGGTGCTCAACGTCCGGCGCGCGCTGGACCAAGCGGGCTATTCGTGGGTGAAGATCATCGTGTCCGGCGGGTTCACCGTGGAGAAGATCCGCATGTTCGAAGAACGCAAGATCCCGGTCGACGCGTATGCGGTGGGTTCAGCGCTGCTCCAAGGGATGTACGATTTCACGGCCGACATCGCGCTGACCGAGCGCGACGGCAAGCTCGTGGCGTGCCACAAAGTCGGCCGCCCATATCGCCCGAACCCGCGTTTGGAAAGAGTCCTCTAGCCCTACGGCAGTTGGCTGTTCTCCCCGGCGAAGAGGCCGGCGTCGTTGGGCAGCCAGGCCCACACCATAATGGCGCGAGTCGCCGGATGGACGAGCGAATTCTCGAGCCTGCCGTTCGCGGGGATGAGGTTGCGCTTGCGAAGGTTTTCGAACGTAGGCGCGTCGCTGCTCTCCCACGGCGCCTGACCGAAATGCATCTGGCCGTCCACGCGCACGTTGTAGTGGACGTGCGAGGGGATCTGATACCATGCGCTTGCGGGCACGGAGTCGAAATCGTGCGGCGTTGAAACGCCAGGCCGGAATTGATAGCCGCATGCCACGAGCCGCCCCGCCTCATCGTAGACCAACATGCTCGGATGGGCGAGGTCCTTCGGGTCGAAGCGGTCGCCGCTCATGAACATCGTTCCCAAGCCGGCGACGTAATCGCTGGACTGCATGTACTGATTCGCTCGCGCCCATACGACGAGCCGGTATGCCGCCGTCGACGTCCGCACCGCTTGGGCGAACGATGACGCGAACCCGTCGTCCGCGCGAGCGGACGCGGAAAACGCGAACTGGAGCATCGCGGCGAGCAACACCGAGCGCAGGATCATACCTCTAGAGTATCGGCACGGACGTCCGAGCTCGCTTCGCTCGCTTGGAACGCTACATTCGCGGCAAGCGGGAGCCCGCCACGTCACGAGCCGACAGGGGGCGCACCGCGTCCGCCGTCGAGTAGGGAGGACAGCTCGCGGCGGGCTTCGTCGCACCGAGTGACAGCACTTGCGCGTCGTACGATTGCGCAAAGATGGCATAACCCGCGTCGTCCGGATGGAAGCCATCCGCTGAGAAGTTCCCCGTCGCGTACGAGCGCGGATCGCACAGCAAGTCGACCACGCCGGTCACCGACGGTGAGTTGGCCAGCGGATTGATGACTTGCACATCGATCGCCAGCGAGACTTGGTCGAGCAGCGTCTGCACGCCGGCCGGTTGCGCCTGGCCGACGGGTATGAGCTTGAAATTCGGCAGGTTGGCGAGGAAGATGTGCGCGCTCGGCGCGAGCGCCTTGATCGTAGCGATGAGGTTAGCGTAGTCGGTGCCGAACTTCGTGACCTCGCCCGCGATGAACGTCGCTGGATTTCCGCCTCCTTGCACGATGCCGATGGCGCATCGCACGATGCCGTTGGTGTCATTGCCGCCGGCAAAAATCGTGACCAGTGTGGAATTGGTCGCCACCAAAGCCTGTTCGTGGGTGATGAAGTTCGCGGTCGCGCCTTGGCCGCAGGCGTTGACGTCCGTCTCGATGTCGGGACCGATCACCGCTCCGCTGATACCGAGGTCGACGAGCGTGACCTGCGAACTCGCATTGGTCAAGAGCCCCGTGAGATCGGGCACGTAGCCTTTGCCACCCGGACAATTCGCAGGCGTTACGATGGCCGGCGAGCCGGTCGTTCCGCACGGCACGCTGCTCCCGACACCGACCGCGTCGCTTGCGCCGATGGCCGAGTACGTGGTATGGAAGAAGATCAAGCCGGGGCTCGAGCTCGTCGTGCAGCCGCCGCTCGCAAACGCCATCACTGCAACAGTTGCGCAGACCAGTAGAACCAGGAGTCTCATTGTCGTGCTCTCCCCCAAAAGAAGCGCATCTTTAGAAACGCGGACGCGAAACAGAAGTCTTTTGCCGAACCGCCCCCGAACCTGCATCGCAACGTGGCCAAACGCATCGACGGAAGGACTCCATGAGGCGCAGCGTCGCCGCGCTCCTGCTTGCGGCGGCTATTTTTGCCACGCCCCTGTGCGCGCTCGCACATTCATTGCGGCCAGGCGACCGGCTGACATACGATCTGACGATCGAAGCGCAAGAGCATCGCGTGCCGCCCAACGCCGCGACGCAGAGCGAGACCACAGTCGCTAGCGTCGGAGCGGGGACCGAGACGATCAGGGTCGACTCCGTGGACTCCGCCGGCGTTGCGCATGCCGCGATCGATCTTGACATTCAGGGGCAAAGCGCGGGCACGCCCGTCATCATCCGTACCACGCTTTCGGCGCTGATCACGCCGATCGGTGAGGTCCTCATCGCGCGCAGCGTGGATCCGCTGATCGACCAGGCCTTCGTGCTTGCGAATCAAGGCGTGCGCGACATCGCGAGGCGCAGGCTGTCCAGCGGAACCACGTGGCGCTCATCGCTCCGCGCGACCGACTACCCGATGATCATCGCATACGAGCGCTCCGCGACCGCCGCCGGAAAACTTCACGGACTGCCCACCTTCGCCGTCGCTTCGGTAGGCAGCGGTGACTATACGTCGGCAGACCCGTTCAAGCCGGTGCAAGCGTCGCTCACCATCGCGGGCACGTACTACTACGATCAGCTCGACCGTCTTTTCGTCGGCGAGGCGCTGCGCGACGATTTTCTCGTCTCGAACGGACCGCGCGGCTCGCACGTCGATTCGTCCACCACCATCAACATCGTGCTGCGCTCGATCGAACGCGCGAAGGCCACCGCCGCTCCGCCCACTCCCGCTGCGAGCGCCGCTCCCACGCCTTCGCCGACGCCGCTCGAGGTCCCGACCGCGGTGCCGACCGGGTTGGGACCGGCCCCGCTGCCCACCATAACGCCGAGTTATAGCTTGTGAGCCGTCCGCAAAACCACTCGCCGCTTTTCGCATTCGGCGTCCTGGCACTGGCGGTCGCAGCTTTAGCCGCCGCGGCGCCGCCTCCGCGTACGGCAACTGCATTCGTGCCCGGAAGATCTTTCGGCATCGGCGAGCAGCAAGTGTACACGATCGAGCAGAACACGAAGCTCACCGTGCGGTTCAGACGCCCGGATGGCTCGATCGACGTCAAAAATCTGGAATCAACGACGCGACGAAGCGTGGCCTTCACGGTCGAAGGCTTGAGCAGCGCGGGCAACCCGGTGCTCGCGGTCGCGACCGCGGTAGCGATAGCGAGCCCCGCGGCGGGCGCGGCGGCGACTCCAAGCGCGAGCCCAAAAGCCGTGCCCAGCGCATCGCCGCCGCCGAGTCCCGACGTCCGCTCAGATGGATCGGTCAACGTCGACGGCGGTCTCGCCGACCTCTCGCCGCTTGCCGGAGTGCTCGCCGGAGCCGCGCCCGACAAACTCGAGCCGAGCATGACATGGCGCAGTGAGGCAAGCGTAAACCTGCCGCTCGCGTCTCTCGCGCTGCACATGTCCAATACGGCCAACGCGCCGAGCGCCGATGGCCCGCCCAATGTCATCGGGGTGACGTCGACCGGCAGCGCCGACGTCTCGGGTTCGACGAAAATATCCGGCTACGGATCGACCACGCTGCGCGGCGCGGGCGCGGCGGTGATCCAGGCATTTGTGGACAAAGAGCGCGGGGTGTTGTTGGGCATGAGTCTGACGGTCGGCAGCCGCGGCAACGCCGCAAGCGCGCGCGGCGATCACGGCGGCTACGACCTGAACGCGCAGTACACGGTGAAGCTCGTGCGCTACGTCGCCGGTGTGTCGCCCGCATCGCCGAACGCGCAGCCCACATTGAACACGCTCACCAGGTTCGCATCGCCCGACTCCGCCATCTTTTCGGGTGGTGGCAACCCGAGCCCGCTCGCGCATCCAGGGCCGACCAACACGTTCTTCCTCTCGTCGCCCCAGCCGGCGCCGAGCGAAACGACGACCCCGGCTCCCAGCGAGAGCTTACCGCCTATACCCATCCCGCAATCGAGTGACGCACCGATGGCTTCGCCGCCTGCGCCGCCCAGCCCGAGCCCGACATGATGCAGCGGCCGCAGATGGCGCCGTTGATCTGGCTGATATGTATATTCCTCACCGCATGCTCGGGCGGCGGCGGTGCGATGACGAATGCAGGAACCCCGGGCTCAAGCGAGCCGATGCTTTATGTGACGAACAGCGCCACAGATCAGATCCTCGTCTTTGCCGGCAATGCGAGCGGTGACGCCGCCCCCGTGAAGCTGCTTCTCGGCAACGCGACGAAGCTCAGCGAACCGTACAACATCTCCCTCGATGTCTCGGGGCGGCTGTACGTCGGTAACACGCACCTCAGCACGGACGGCGTCACCGTCTATGCCGCCGGGGCGATCGGCGACGCTGCGCCGCTCCAGAACATCGCGGGGCCGAGCACCGGACTCTCCGAAGCATGCGCGGTCGTCACCGACGCCAGCGGCGACATCTATGCGGTCAGCAACCTCTCCAATTCGGTCGACGAGTTCTCGCCCGGCGCCAACGGAGACGTCGCTCCGATGGCGAGCCTCAAGGGCGCTAACACCGGCTTTGCCTATCCGAGCGGCATCGCGCTTGACGGCGCCGGCTCGATGTACGTCGCCGTGCACGATACGGACGCGATCGAAGTGTTTCCCGCAAACGCGACCGGCGACGTCAAACCGACGGCCGCGATCGCGGGCAGCAACACCGGGCTGAACGGACCGGAGGGTTTGACGATCAGCGGCGGCAAGCTGTACGTCGCCAATACGAACGGAAACTCGGTGCTCGTCTTTTCACTCAACGCCACCGGCAACGCCGCGCCGACGCTCAACATCGGAGGCCCGAACACCGGCCTGTCCACCCCAACGCAAGTGGCCATCGCGCCCAACGGCAACATCTACGTCGCCAACTATAACGGGAACTCCGTCGGGATATTCGCGCCGGCGGCGAACGGCGACGCCGCTCCACTGGCTGAGATCAAAGGACCCAGCACTGGCTTCAATTTCCCAGAGGGCATCGCGTTTCATTAGAATGGCTCTCACCAAAGGATGAACTCCACCGATCCCCTGATCTTCGGTCATGGCGCGCGCGCCGGCATCGTCGCGGTCGAGCCGGATCTTGCAGGCAACGTCGTCATCTACCAGCGCGACGGGCCACGCGTTGAGCGCAGCGTTGCGCCGCTGCAGTCTTGGGTGCTCGCGCGCAAGCAGATGGACGACAGCATCGAGCTCGCCGGGCCCCACCCGCTGCGCCATCTGCTCGTCAATTCCAGCGGACGGGCTGTCGAATTCGCGCACTCGCTCGCCAGCGATCAGCGCCTAGTGTACCAAGATCCGGTGACCGCGCACTTGACGCACAGCGGCGATACCTTTTATCGAGGGCTGGAATTCTCGCAGCTTCGCCGGCTACAATTCGACATCGAGACGCTCGACGTGTACCCCGACCGCGAAGACGGCGCTATCTGTCTCATCGCGGTGACCGACACCAGCGGCTTCGAGCGGGTCCTCGCGCTCGACGAATTCGAAAACGAAGGCGCGCTCATCGCAGAGTTCGCGCGCATCGTGCGCGCGTTGGACCCGGACCTTGTGGAGGGCCACAACGTCTTCAATTTCGATCTCTGGTACTTGGCGCAGCGCGCGCGGCGCCTCGATGTGCCGCTGATCCTCGGGCGAGACGGACGCACGCCCTTGTATGTGGACGAGAGCCTGCGCCGCAGCGTCCCCAACGGCATGGTCGCGAGGTACTATCGCATCGAGGGGCGTCAGATCATCGACACCTTCTACGGCGTCATGCGTTGGGACGTCGCGCGCCGTCTGCCCAACTACAAGTTGAAGCATGTGGTCCGCACGCTCGGCATCGGGGACGATGCGCGGACGCTCGTCAACGCCGCCAACATGCGGGCGCTGTGGGCCGATCCGGCCGAACGAGCCAAGCTCAAGGCTTACTGCCTCGACGATGCGCGCGACACGGCCCGGCTCTCGGCGATGGTCACCCCGTCCGAGTTCTATCAGGCGCAAATGGTGCCCGAGTCGTTGCAAGGGCTCGCGTTCGTGGGCATCGGAGGTCGCATCGAGCGGTTGATGGTGCGCGCGTATCTGCGCGCGCATCATTCCATCCCGCGACCGCGGGCGTCCATGCCCATCGAAGGCGCGCTCACAGCGGCTTTCGAGACCGGCGTCTTCCGCGACGTCGTCAAGTGCGACGTCGAGAGCTTGTATCCGTCGCTCATGCTGGCGCGCCACATCGCGCCGCAGGACGACGATCTTGATGTCTTTCTCCCGATGCTGCGCGGCCTGCGGGATTTCCGGATGCAAGCCAAGCGCCGCGCCGCGGCGGCAGGGGACCAGACCGGCGACGCGTACCTCGCGGCCGACGGGTTGCAGCAGGCCTTCAAGATCCTCGTCAACTCGTTCTTCGGCTTCTTGGGGACGAACGGGCTGCATTTCAACGACCCCGCCGCGGCGGCGCGCGTCACTGAGGCGGGCCGCGAGGTGATGGAGAAGATCGTCGAGGGGTTGCGCGATCGGGGTTGTCTCGTGATCGAAGCCGACACCGATGGCGCTTTTTTCACGGTTCCAGCCGGAGCGGATGCGCAAGCGATCGTCGGGAGCGTCGACTTGGGGCTCGGCGATGAAGCGCGGCTGGTCTGCGAGGAGCGCTACGACGCCATGCTTTCGCTCATGGCGAAGAACTATGCGCTGCGCAGGCTCAACGGCAGCGTGGTGCTGCGCGGCTCGGCGATGCGTTCCGCGCGCGATGAAGCCTTTGGGCGCGCGCTCGTGACGGATATCACCGTCGCGTTGATGGACGGGCATCCCGAGCGCGTCGCGGAGATCGTCAAGCAGGTCGTCGACAAGGTGCGGCAAGGCCGGCTCAGCCTGGACGAATTCAGCCGCCGCGAATCGATCACGCCGAAGACGTTCAGCTCGCCGGGCAACCGCCGCCTGGCGCACGCGCTCGCCGAAAGGGGGCTCGCCGTCGGCGACAAAGTCCGCGTGTATCAGCGGACGGGAGGGGAGCTAGCGCTGTCCGAGGAGTATGCCGCAGACGAAGATCGCGAGTATCTGCAAAAACGGGTGGTCGATTTCGTCGCGCGTTTCGGCAACCTCGTGCCGCCGGAAGCGAGAATGGCGGCGTCAGACCATCCCGATCAGCTCTCGCTCTTGTAGGACGACCTAACGTAGCGTTCCGAGCGAAGCTCGGAAGAACCAGCGGAGAATCGTAGTGACCCCCAACCCACTGCGCGTGGCGATCATCGGAATGGGCTTCGGCAGTCGCGTGCAATTGCCGGTGTTCGCGGCCCACCCGGAGACCCGCGTCGTCGCGCTATGCTCGGGGACGCTCGCCCGCGCCAAGGCCGCGGCCGCCGAATATCGCATCGAGCATTTCACGGACGACTACCGTGAGGCCGTCGCTCGGCCGGATGTCGACCTCGTCAGCATCGTCACGCCGCCGGACCTGCACGAGCCGATCACTATCGCCGCGTTGCGCGCGCGCAAGCATGTGTTGTGCGAAAAGCCCTTCGCTCTTTCCGTCCGAGACGCGCGCCACATGCTCGCGGCCGCCCGCCGCGCGAAGCGTTCCGGATTCCTCGACCACGAATTCCGCTATCTCCCGGTGCGGCGGCGCGCCAAAGACCTCGTGGATGACGGCTGGCTAGGGCAACTGCAACGCATCGCGATCGTCGAGGCATCCCCATGGATGGCGGCGAGCAGCATATTGCGCTTCGGCTGGCAGTCGCGCAGCAAGAGCGGCGGCGGCGTGCTGGGTGCGCTCGGCTCGCACCTCATCGACTATTGCCGCTGGCTCGGAGGCGAGATCAGCGAAGTGAGCGCCACGCTGCAGACCAAAGTGCGACAGCGCGAACGGGTCGAGGGTCCGCGCGGCAGCGTTGACGCCGATGATAATTTTTCGCTCCGCCTGGTTTTGTCCGGCGGTGCGCTGGCGTCGATCGACGTGAGCGCGACCGCCGGCGCGTCGTTCTCCTCGATCAGCATCTTCGGTTCCAAAGGTGCGCTGACGATCCGCAACGACGAGGAGCTATTCGGCTTGCGCGCCGGGCGCGATCCTGTGCGTGTGACGGCTCCTTCGCGCTATCCGCGTGAGTTCGCAGACAAGCACCGGCTGATGGGTCCGTTCTACGTCCTCGTCAGCGAGATGCTCGAGAGCCTTGAAGGCCGGCCATCTTCAGTGCCGACGTTTGAGGACGGCGTTCGCGTGCAAGAGGTTCTCGACGCGGCGCGCGCCTCATCGCGATCGGGGCGAGTCGTGCGGCTCGGCTCGCGACGGCGAGCGGCATGAGCGAGAATCCGAACGACCGCGACCTCGCGTATCTGAGCCGCCTGCACGGCGAGCCGGATGCGCTCATGCTCGAATTGGAGGCGCTCGGCAAACGGGACGAGGTGCCGATCATCCACCGCGAAGTCGGACGCTTCCTGTCGGTGATGACCAGCTGCATGCTGGCCTCGAACATCCTGGAGATCGGCACCGCTTATGGCTGCTCGACGCTATGGATGGCGCGCGCGCAGCCGGAGGCCGGGCGCATTTGGACGATCGACCCGGATGTGCGCCGCACCGACGTCGCGCGCTCGTTTTTCGAGCGAGCAGGCGTGGCCGAGCGCATCGAGATCATCAATCAGCCCGCGTTGGCCGTGCTCGGGCGCCTGCCGAAGAGGTTATACGACATCATTCTCATCGACGCTCTCAAGGAAGAGTATGCGGATTACCTGGAACAAGTCGTGCCGCTGGTGAAGCATTCGGGTCTGGTCATCGTCGACAACTTGCTGTGGTCGCATCGCGCGTCGCAAGCACCGGGCGGCGATGACGCAGAGGCCACGCGGGCCATCCGCCGCTTCAACGAGCTGCTGCTCGGCCATCAGAGTTTCAATGCGACGATCCTGCCCTTGGGCGACGGCGTCGGGGTCGCTGCAAAAATACGCTAGGGCGCACAAGAACCGGGTGTAGTGTTCCGAGCGAGCGACAGCGAGCTCGGAGAATGGAGTCTCCACACCATGCAGCGCCTTTCGCATCTGGTCGCGCTGGGTGCACTCACAGTCGCGTCGCTCGTCGCAGGCCTTGGCGCGCCGCGCGCCGTCGCCGACGTCCAATTGCTCTCTGCTCAGCCGGCCATCGCGGTTCCCCGCGAGGCCGGCCGTTTCGACTACATGACGGTGGACGGCCAGTATCGGCGGTTGCTCGCCGCTCACACCAGCAGCAACGATCTCCTCGTCGTGAACATGGATACCGGCGAGATCGAGCGACGCGTGCGAACCGGAGCGGGCCACGGCGTCGCGCTCGACGTCAAGCACGGCAAGATCTTCGTCGGCACAGAAGACGGCATCGTCGATGTGGTGCACCGCAGATATCTCGTCGAGAACGACCGCATCAGCGTGCCCGGCGCCGCCGGCGCAGTGACTTTCGATCCCAAGAACGACATGCTGTACGCGGACCACAGCGACAGCGGCGAGGTGTGGGTGATCGATTCACGCACCAATAAACTCCGCGGCGCCATCGAGATCCCAAAAGGGCCGGAGTATCTGGAGTACGATCCGGTCACCGACCGCGTGTACCAAAACGTCACGTCGGTCAACTCGGTCGTGGTGATCGATCCTCAGACCAACGCGGTCTCCGGCATGTGGCCGATCGCTCCGGCTAGCGATCCGCGCGGCTTGGCCATCGACGGAGCCGGGCACCGCTTGTTCAGCGCGGGCAGCAACGGGAAGCTGGCCGTCATCGACATGAACACCGGCAGCGTCTTGCAGGCGATCGACATCCCGCCGCGCGTCGATCAAATCGCTTGGGATGCAGGCTTGCAGCGCCTCTATTGCGCCAGCGGCCTTGGTCTGTTGGCGGTCATCGGCACTACGAGCGTGGGTTTCGGCCGTCTCGGCGACGTGACCATTCCGCGCGGCGCGCACACCCTCGCCGTGGATCCCAAGACGCACAACGTGTGGGTCGCGTACGGCGGCGATAACGCTGATTACGTGATGAAGTTCATGCCGCCGTCGCCCTCGCCAAACCCATCGCTGCCGCCGCCTGCGCCGACCCCAAGTTCAACCAAAATGTAGTGTTCCGAGCGAAGGCAGCAGCGCCATCTATCGCCAGCCGAAACTCGTGGCGATCCGCTTCCACTGGTCCACGTTATCCGAGCCTACGGGCGCCCACAACAAGAGCATCGCTTGTTTGTCGCCACGGACGAAGAAGTAGGCGCGGTCGTCAAGCCGGATGCTCCGCCCGGTGACGGTGTTCAGCTTCGAATCGGACGTGAAGTCGACGCGCACTACCTGGTGTCCGGAAAGCGTCTGCGGCAGGGCGTGCAGATTTCGCACCGCCTGCGCGATGCTGCGGATCCAGTCAAGCGCGCGCGCCTGGCTCGCAGGAGAGGAGGCGGCGGCATCGGCGCGCACTTCGATCCTCTCGCCGTTGTACTTGTCGCTGAAAGCGACCGCGCTGCCACGCGCAGAGCGGCTCCAACCCTCGGGGACGTCGACTTGATAGCCGCTCGGCGAGCTATACGTGACGAAGGCCTGCGTGTCCGGAATGTCCCCGACCACGAGGCTCTCGGCCGGCGCGGGCGTCGCAGGCGCTCGAGCAGCGGGGGCACAGCCTGCCACGGACACGGCCAGCAAGACCGCTACGAGAACCTGTCTGAAAAGCATAGACATTGCAGTATAGCCCATATTCCTGACTGTTGTAGTGCCGGGGCTTTAGCCCCGGAGATTTAATCCTCGCCCAAGTACGCCTTGCGCACGTCGTCATCGGCGAGCAGGGCGGACGCCGTGCCTTCCTTGACGATAGTACCCGTTTCCATCACGTAACCGCGCGAGGCGACCTGCAGCGCTTTGCGAGCATTCTGCTCGATCAACAGGATCGGCACGCCGCCCTTGTTGATGTCGACGATCACCGAGAAGATCGTGTCGACGAGGATCGGCGAAAGGCCGAGCGACGGCTCGTCCAAGAGGAGCAGCTTCGGCTTCGCCATCATCGCCCGCCCGATGGCCAGCATTTGCTGTTCACCGCCAGACAGCGTGCCCGCTTTCTGCGCGCGCCGCTCCGCCAGCCGAGGGAACAGCGCGAACACGTCGTCCAGATCCTTGCGCACGCCGGCCTTGTCGGTGCGGACGAACGCGCCGAGCTCCAAGTTCTCCAGCACCGTCATGCGCGGGAAGATGCGCCGCCCTTCGGGTACCTGCACGACTCCCATGCGCACGATGCGATCCGGCAAGACGTGCGTGATGACGCGGTCGCGAAGATGGATGCTCCCCTTCGCCGCTCGCACCAGGCCGGAGATCGTGCGCAGAGTCGTCGTCTTGCCGGCCCCGTTGCCGCCGATGAGCGCGACCACTTCACCCTCACCGACCGTCAAGCTGATGCCGCGCAGTGCCGGGATACGCCCGTAAAACGCCTCGACGCCCGACAGCGCCAGTACCTGCGCGCTCATGCGCCCTTCCCCAAGTACGCTTCGATGACGCGCGGGTCGTGGCGCACCTGCTCGGGCCGCCCTTCGCTGATCTTATCCCCATGATCGAGCACGTGGATATAGTCGGAGATGCCCATGACCAGTTTCATGTCGTGCTCGATCAGCAGCACGGTGACACCACGCGCGCGGATCGACTCCACCAGGCTCATCAACTGCTGCTTTTCAGCCGGATTCGTCCCCGCTGCGGGTTCATCCAACAGCAGCAGTGTAGGATCGGCGGCCAACGCGCGCGCGATCTCCAGGCGTCGCTGCATGCCGTGCGGCAAGTTTCGCGCCCATTCAGACGCGTACTGAGTCAGTCCGACATATTCCAAGAGCTCCATCGCGCGATCGGTGACCGCCTGCTCCTCGCGCACCGCTCGCGGCGTTCTCAGCGCTCCGTCGAATGCGGTCGCATGCATCCGGACGTGCCGCCCGACCATCACGTTCTCGAGCACGCTCATGAATGCGAAGAGGCGGATGTTTTGAAACGTGCGCATGGCGCCGGCCGCGGCGACCAAATCGGGCCGCAGACCATTGAGCTGCCGGCCATTGAATTCGATCGACCCGGAAGTCGGCGCGTAGATCCCGGTGATGAGATTGAACACGGTCGATTTGCCCGCGCCGTTCGGCCCGATCAAGCTGACGATGGCGCCCTGCTCGACCTGCAGGCTGAGATCGTGTACGGCGATCAAACCGCCAAACCGCTTCGTCACGTTGTCGAGCTGCAAGAGGGGCGTCATCTCTTGACACGCAGTTCGGCGCGATGCGAGGCCGTCGGGATCAGCCCTTCCGGCCTGAACAACATGACCAGCACCAAGATCGCGCCGTAGATCATGTAGCGGTAGTTCGTGAAATCGAGGCTCATCAGCGCCGGCAGATGCAGATGCGCGCCGAGCGCGTGCGTCCAATTCGTCGCCTGCGGCAGGATCAAGAAATTGAGCAGTGCGAGCAGCACGCCGCCCACAAAAACGCCGAGCAAGCTGCCCATGCCGCCCAGCACGATCGCCGCCAGAATGGTGACCGAGACCGAGAAGTTGAATTCGTCCGGGCTGATCAACGTCAGTTTCGCCGCATAGATCACGCCGGCCAGCCCCGCGAACGACGCGCCCATCGCGAAGGCGAGCAGTTTGGTCGTCGTCGTGTTGATGCCCATGTGGCGCGCGGCCAATTCGTCCTCACGGATAGCCATCCAGGCTCGCCCGATGCGAGAGCGCCGCAGGTTGTTGAGCAGCACGACGCACACCAGGATCGCGACGAAGTAGACATAGTAGTACGGCGTCGGGTTGAAACCGAAATGAAACGCGCCGATCGTGGGCTGATCGACGTTCGAGATGCCGTTAGGCCCGTTGGTGTACTTGTCGAGATTCAAGAACACTTGCGGCACGATCTCGCCGAAGCCTAACGTCACGATGGCGAGGTAGTCGCCGCGCAGCCGCAGCGTCGGGAAGCCGAGGATCACCCCGAACAGCGCCGCGACGCAGGCGCTCACGACGATCATCGGCCAGAAATTCAGATGCAGGTTGAATTGCGTCGACGCCGCCATCGCGTACGTGTAGGCGCCGATGGCGAAGAAGGCCGCATAGCCGAGGTCCAGCAAGCCCGCGAAGCCGACCACGATGTTGAGTCCGAACACCAGGAGCACGAAGTAGCCGGCATCCGCAACGGCTGACACGTGCGATGCGTTGCGATCCAGCAGCGGGAAAAGCGCGAGCAAGATCAGCCCCGCCAGCGCCGCAGCGAGCTGCATCGGCGAGGCTGTGCCGAACCCGAGCGGCAGCTCGACGCGCTTCACCAGCTTGTCACACCTTCTCCGGCAAGTTCTCGCCGAGCAAGCCGCTTGGTCTGAAGACCAAGATCAAGACCAAGATGGAGAACACCGCGACGTTGGTCCATTGGTCTGAGATGTATTGCGCGGTCATGGCCTCCACGATGCCGATGAGGAAACCGCCCAGCATCGCCCCGCCGATGTTGCCGATGCCCCCGAGCACCGCTGCGGTGAACGCCTTCAACCCCGCCTGGTAACCGTTTGTGAAGACCGTGGTGCCGAAGTACATCCCCGCGATGAAGCCGGCCACGCCCGCCAGCGCCGACCCGATGAAAAACGTCCAGGCGATGGTCGAGTTGACGTTGATGCCCATGAGCTGCGCGGCGTCGCGATCCTGCGCGGTGGCGCGCATCGCTTTGCCGAGCTTGGTGTTATAGATGAAGAGCTGCAGCAGGATCATCATGACGACGCTCACGCCGACGACCAGCAGCTCGCGTGCGTCGATGCGCACCTGGCCGAACGTCCATGCGGTGTTCGGTAGGAACTGCGGAAACGACACCTCCGCCGGTCCCATCCAGATCTGCATCACGTTTTCAAGGATGAACGAGACGCCGATGGCCGTGATGAGCGGCGCCAGCCGCGGGGCGTTGCGCAAACGGCGATATGCCAAGCGCTCGATGAGCACGCCGATGATGCCGCACAGCAGCGCCGCCAAGACGATGACGAGCAGCGCGATGCCGGCGCCCTGCCAGCCGCTGATGATGCCGGCCTGCGAGCCCACGCCGATGAGCGCCAAGAGTGCGATGGAGATGAACGTGCCGAGCGTGAACACGTCGCCGTGCGCGAAATTGATCAGCTCGACGATGCCGTAGACCATCGTATAGCCCAAGGCGATGAGCGCGTACATCCCGCCTTGGGCTATTCCGTTGATGAGTTGTTGGAGAAAGATCGCCACGCGGGCCTCGAACGGTCCGCCGCGCCGCTACTTCACGACCGCGAAGTTCTGCTGCGTGACGAACACCCACTTGTCTTTGACCGCTTCGTAGAACGAGATGATGCGATTGGTCGTGTCGCCGTTGGCGTCGAACGAGAACGGTCCGATGACGCTCGGGAAGTTCTTCGTCTTGGCGAGCTGCGCGCGTACCTGCTCGCGTGTCGGCGCGGTGCCGCCGTTGGCCTTGACCGCCTCGGCTGCGGCGTGGATGATCGCAGAGGCCGCCGCGTACGCGTTGGCCGAGTATGGTCCGACCGCTTGCTTGTATTCGGCTTGGTAGTCCTTGAGGAATTGCGCCGCCGCCGGCAGCTTCGCCGCATTCACCGAAGCCACCGTGACGTAGACGTTGTCCGCCGTGACGCCGGCATCTTTGAGGAATTGATCATCGCTGATGCCGTCGGCGCCGGCATACAACAAAGTGCCCATACCTGAGTCGGGCATCTGCTTGCGGATCTCGCCGCCGCCGGTGGATGAATTGCCGCCGAAGAAGACCATGTCAGGATGGGTGCCGGCCACTCGCGTCAGCAGCGCGTGGAAGTCATGCTGACCCTTCGTGATGTGATCGTGACCGAGCACCTCGCCGCCGAGCTTGCGGAACTGCGCTTCCCACTGGTCGGCGACGCCCTTGCCATACGTCTCGTTGTCGTCGATGATGTAGGCTTTGCGCGCCTTGAGCACGTTGTACTCGTAGGTCGCTCCCGCCGGACCTTGGATGTCGTCAGTCGTGCAAACTCGGAAGTAGGTGATGGTATCAGGGTGATCTTTGCGCATGCCCAGCGCATCAGGCCCCTTGGTGAGCGTCGGATTCGTGTTCGAAGGGCTCACCAGCGGCAGACCAAGGCTGTTCGAGAGCGGGATCTCCGCCCGCGCCACGTTGCTGTTGAACGGTCCCACGACACCGACGACCGCCGGATCGGCCGCAAACGACTGGATGTTCTTCGCGCCCTGCGCAGGATCGTGCACGCCGTTCACGGCGTCATCGAGCACGTCTGCCTCAATGGTGAATCCCGGGATCGCGTTTCTGGCATTGGCTTGCTTGACCGCAAGCTGGGCGCCGTATTGGGTAGGCACGCCGATCGAGGCGTCCGCACCGGAGAGCGGCAGATCGACGCCGAGCTTGATGACGTTCCCGCCGGCGCCCGCGCCGCCTCCGCCGGAGCAACCTGCGATCGACGCAACTACTGCCGCGGCTGCGGCAAGTGAAGCGAAACGAGAGGTCAGCGATGGTCCATGCATCGTGATACGTGCTCCTGTCGGTGACGCGGGAAAACGAAAGTCAGGTCGGGTTCGAGAGCGCGCAAGGCGCTCCTTTTAGCGCAGCGAACGCGTGCGCTATGTGCACGCTGCTCGTCTGGAAAAACGTTCATCCGGAGTATCCGGTCGTGGTGGCCACCAACCGCGATGAAGACGAACGGCGCCCGTCCACCCGCCCGCAGCTGCTCTCTCGCGATCCGCGCGTCGTCGGCGGACTCGACCAGCAAGCCGGCGGCACGTGGCTTGCGATCTCCTCACTCGGCTATGTGGTCGCCTTGACCAACCGCCGAGGCGCCGGCAAGCACGATCCATCAAAGCGCTCCCGCGGACGACTCGTGACGGACTTGGCCGCCCGAGCCGGCGTGACTGACGCGCTGGCGCGGCTGCGCGAGATCGATGCGCACGAATACAATCCCTTCGTTCTGCTCGCCCTCGATAGCCGCAGCGGCTTCGCCGCGCACGGTGGCGAGCGGGGACTCGAGATCGCTCCGCTGAGCGACGGCGTGCACGCCGTCACGAATTGGGATCTCGACTCGCAACGCGACGAAAAGGCGCGCCGCGCGCTGGAATTGGCGCGCGCATTTCCGCTGGCGACGATCGGCATCGGTGCGCTCGCGCCCGCGCTCTACGAGCTGCTTCAATATCACGAGGATGGTCCGGGCGGCCGCGACGGAGGGTTGTGCGTTCACCTGCCGGCGTCGCACTACGGCACGCGTTCCAGCGCCATCGTGCTGCTCGGCTCGTCGCCTGCGGCGACGAGGTACTATTATGGGGAAGGCCATCCGTGCGAAGGCGCGCTTGAGGACGTGACGTCCTTGCTCACGGCATAACAAGGTCGCATTCGCACCGCGCCGAAGACTTTACGCCTATGCCGCTGTCTCTCTCTCCCGATACCTTGATCCGCGAGGTCGTCGACACGTACAAGGGCTCGGAGGCCGTCTTCGGCGCGCACGGGTTGCCGTGCGCCGGCTGCCACGTCTCCACCCGGGAGAGCATCCGCGGTGGTGCCGCCGTGCATAGTCTGGATCTCGCGGCCCTCATGGCCGATCTCGAGCAGTTCGTCAAGGACGGCACCGTGCCGCCGCCGCGCCGCAAGTCGGGCGCGGCCGGCAAGACGCCGCCGATGGAACGGCAGCGAAAACCCGGCATCGAGCACGTCGTGGCCGTGATGTCGGGCAAGGGCGGCGTCGGAAAATCGCTCGTCACCGCGCTGCTCGCGATCGCGCTGCAGCGACGCGGCTACTCGGTCGGCATCTTGGACGCGGACATCACCGGACCAAGCCAAGCGAAACTGTTCGGAGTCACCGCGCGGCCATATCAGGGTGCCGACTCCAAGCCCCACCCGCCGGTCTCGCGCACCGGCATCGCCATCATGTCCATGAACCTGATACTCGAGAACGAGAACCAAGCGGTGATTTGGCGCGGGCCCATGGTCTCTGCCGCGATCAAGCAGTTCTATACCGATCTCGAATGGGGTACGATCGACTACTTGCTCATCGATCTGCCGCCCGGCACGTCCGACGCGCCGTTGACCGTGCTGCAAGCGCTTCCGGTCTCGGGCACCGTTTTGGTGAGCACGCCCCAAGGGCTGGCGACGATGATCGTGAGCAAGGCGATCAAGCTCGTGCAGCAATTGGAGACCCCGATCATCGGGCTGGTTGAGAACATGGCGTATTTCGATGACCTCGAAACCGGCAAGCGCTTCGAGCTGTTCGGAAAAAGCAAGGGCGTTCAGCTGGTGGTGGAGAGCGGTGCGCCGTTGCTCGCCCAGCTGCCGATCGATCCCGCCCTCACCCAGTTGTGCGACGAGGGCCGCGTCGAAGAGTATCAGTCCGCCGACTACGAGCACCTCGCCACGAATTTCCTCAAGGTGCTGCCGGCCCTCAAGCGAGGCGTACCCGCTGCCATCTAGGCTTTGGCCTGTGGCATGCCGGACTCTAGTCTGGCCTCTTGTATTAGCGCTGTTCGCCTGTGCGGGCGGCGACAATGCGGAACGTTCCACGCTGCACCTGCCGGTGTATCCGCGGGCGATCGCGCAAAGCCCACCGCCGGCTCCCACCGACGCATCCGGCACGCACGTCGTCGAGGTGTTCAGCGCGAGCGCGCCTTTCGACGACGTGTATTCATGGTACGAACAGCACCTGCCGCGCCAGACGCAGGCCGTTGAGAGCGCCGCGCGACGACAAGCCACCTTCGCGCTCTTCGACGATCGCAAGCGCACCGTCCATCTGGAGGGGCGCAACGACAGCGTGACGATCTATCTGACCGGCACGCTTGCGCCCTCCGCCGATTCCGTGAGCCCGGGCATCTCGAAGGTCATCGCGCTGCCGGTCTATCCCGGCGCCGAGCCCGCCCAAGGCGGCGGCGTATCGAAGAAGATCGGTTTGTACGAGGTGACCGCCGCGTACTACCACACGCCGGCTTCGCTCCAGCAGGTGAAAGAATTCTATGCGTCACGCTTGCCGAAGGGGAGCCTCAAGGCGTTCATCCCGTCAGGTGAAGGTGGCGTAGCCAATTTCGAGACGAAAGCCGGCGGAGCGCGCAAACAAGTCACGCTCTCCGCCGATGCTTTGGGTACGACGATCGCGCTGATCTCCACTACATCGCGATAACAACCGTGCGCATGTTCGAGCTGCCGTAAAAGTTCCGGTCGCCGAACACGAACATGCCGGGAGCGGCGGGCGTTTTATAGATCATGGATGACGAGCCCGGACCCAATACGCCGGTCGAGAAATTCGTGGTGCCGATATCCGTGCCCGCAGCGGACTGACCCGCCACAGAGCTATCCGTAGCGGGAAACGAACCGGACCACGTCCCGAGGAAATCGACCTGGTGCGCGTAGATTCCATCCACGTTTGAGAACTGGATGTTTTGGCCCGTCGCGACCTTGATGATGTTGGAGGCGCTGTTGGTATCGGATATTCCGCGGATCACTCCGAACGCGGAATCGTTGCACGTGGGGAACGAAAGATTCAATTGTATGATGAGGGGATTGCCGCTAGCGAGGTGCGAGCAATCGCTCGCAGTGGGCGGGGTCGGCGTCGGCCCGGGGCAAGCCGGCCCGTACAAGCCGCCACAGCCGGCGGCGCTGCTACCGTAGCCGGAGCATCCAACGACGGCGAGCGCCGGCAGAACAAAGACAGCAAAAAGGGCATAGGCAAACAGGCGGAGGTGGCTCAGTGTCTTCACCTTGGATCCCTTCTAGGCTTGGGGTTTGAAATTGATGGCGGGTGCGGCGACAGGGCGCAGCGCCTCACCCGCCCGCTTTATCTTAGGACCGCGGAATGAAACGAGCCTGAAACGGGTGCAGCTACGGGTTGATCGTGATGACGGTTCGCATCTGCGGACTCGCCAGATAGTTGGTCCAGTCGCCGTAGTAGAACGACCCGGTCGTCGCGCCGGTGACGTACCCTAGCGACGAACCAGGGATCAAGCCGGCCTGAGGCGCGATGGACGCCTGAAAACCCGTCACGGTGATCGCCGAACCCGCCGGACTTGAACAGCCCGCGCACATAGGGTTGTTGAAGACGGACGGCCAGTTCATGCCGTTTGCGGGGCCGAGCAGCGACACGGTGCGCTGCAACTTGTCGAAATTGAAGAACACGATGGTCTGGCCTTGCGTCACGGCGACGACGCCCTGCGGGGCGGCGGTCGGCGCGACCGGGCTCGAGGTGGCAACCACGGGCGGGCCGCTCATCAGACCGTAGCCATCGACAGCGCCGTAGGTGACGTTAGAAGCCGGCGAGGCCTGATAGCTGACGGACACGTTGTTCATCGTCGTCGGCGTCGGCGTGGGGGTCGGCGACTGGGTGCCGATGGGCGACGGCGACGGCGATGGCGTCGTGCTGACGCCGGGCAGGGTCGATTTGCTCGTGCAGCCTCCCACGCCGGCCAGCGCGAGCGCGCCGATCAGGAAAAGGGCGAGCAACGCAACGCTGAGCGCCGGTGACCACATCGATTTTATTTTCATTTTCGGTTCCTGCGACAAATCCGTCTCCGTCATCCGGGGCTAAAGCCCCGGCACTACAACTTCGGCTATCCGCCGGCGATCAGGCGCTCCGCTTTTTGCGCCATGCTCTCGTAGGTCATCTCGCCGTCGACCGCTTCCCTGATGACGCCGTTCTTATCGATGAAGAACGAACTCGGCAGACCTGCGAGGTGCAGCGCCGTGCCCAAGCGCTGCCCAGCGTCTACGCCGACCGCGAATGTGATCCCGAATCGGTCGGCGTACGCCTTTGCCGTCCGGGGGTCTTCGCCTTGGTCGATCGCCACCACCAGTAGACGGCCTTCCTGCGCCCTTGCGAGTCGCTCGAGGGCAGGCATCTCCCGGCGGCAGGGTCCGCACCACGTCGCCCACACGTTGAGCAGCACATCTTGTCCGCGCAAACCGCGAAGCGCAACCGATCCGCCCCTGACGAGCGGCACCGACACGTCGGGGGCGCTCATGCCGATGACCTGCGCGGGGCCGCGGTTTTGGTCGATCTCGTTCGGGAAAAATGCGGCGATCAGGACCACCAGCGCGACCGCGACGAGCCCGCCGACGATCCAACGAAGCACTCGCGTAGATTGGTCAAAACGGGACGTTCGCCCTGCCAGCGCGAAGTCAACGAATGTGGCAGAAGCTATCGAACGCGAGAAGGACGCAGCGGTCTTCGATTCCATCGACGACGTTCAAGCGATGCTCGCCCGGCATCGCTACGTGGCCGATCGCAGTCTCGCCGTATCCATCTACTTGAGCGTGACGCTCGGTAAGCCGCTGTTCCTCGAGGGTGAAGCCGGCGTCGGCAAGACGGAAGTCGCCAAGGTCCTCGCCGCAGGGCTAAGCCGGCGTTTGATCAGGCTGCAGTGCTACGAGGGCCTCGACGTCAACCACGCCCTGTATGAATGGAACTACGCCAAACAGATCCTTCACATCCGCTTGGCCGAAACGCTAGGAGGCGAAGGGCAAAGAGACGCGGTCGAACGTGAGATCTTCGGTCCGGAATTTCTCATCAAACGGCCGCTGCTGCAAGCGATCGACGATCGCGGTGAGCCGCCGGCGGTGCTGTTGATCGACGAGATCGATCGCGCGGATGAAGAATTTGAGGCGTTCTTGCTCGAATTGCTGTCGGATTTCCAGGTCACGGTGCCGGAGATCGGCGCATTTGTGGCCGCGCACCCGCCGTTGGTCGTGCTCACCAGCAATCGGACGCGCGAAGTGCACGACGCGCTCAAACGGCGCTGCCTCTACCATTGGATCGACTATCCGAACGTCGAACGCGAAGCGCACATCGTGGAATCGAAGGTGCCCGGCGTCAGCCGGCAGTTGGCGTTGGAGGCCTGCGCGCTCGTCGCGAGCCTGCGCGCCGACTCGTTCTACAAACATCCGGGCATCGCCGAAACCATCGATTGGGCCGCCGCATTGGTGGCGCTCGGCCAAACGGCGCTTGATGAGCGCGTGGTCGCCGAGACGATCGGCTGCGTTCTCAAGTATCAGGAAGACGTGAAGAAAGCGCGCGAGCCCGGTTTGAGCACGCGCGTCGAGCGTGCCCGAAAGGTGGCGGCGCAAGCGTGAAGGAGCACCGCGCGGCGTTCGATGCGGCCGCGATTGAGAAGTTCGCGCGGTTGGGGTGGAACGTCGTGGTGTTCGGCCGCGCGCTGCGCAGGATCGGCCTGCGGGCGCAGCCCGACCGCATGATCCTCTTGGCTGAAGCGTTGAAGGCGGTGGGCTTGAGCTCGCGCGACGACGTCAAAGCCGCCGCGAGGAGCGTGCTCGTGCGTTCGCCCGAAGAGCTGACGAAATTCGACATCGCGTTCGATGCGTTTTGGACCGCCGCAAACGAGCGTCGATCGGAAAGCGCGGTGGAGCAAGACCGGCCGCCCCAAGACGCCAAGGTGCGCGAGTCGCCTGCAGATGAAGGCGCCGGCGCTCCAACCGCGCTTTCACCGGAACGGCCGGACGCGATGCACCGGCAGGATCCGAATGCGCCCGGCGACGCCCACGAAGAACGCGGCGCGGTCGTCGACGGCGATCGTTCGTTCACGTACAGCTTCGCCGAGGGACTGTACCAAAAGGAATTCTCGCAGCTATCAGGCGAGGAGATGGCCGTCGCTCGCGAGCTCACCAAACGCCGCGCGTGGGATTTGGGACTGCGCCGATCGCGCCGGACCCGGCCCGCTCGCGGAGGCGCCGCCTTCGACCATCGGCGCACGCTGCGAGCAAGTCTTCGCCGCGGCGGGGAAGTGCTGTCGCTGCATACTCGCGAGCGGCGCGAGAAGCAGCGCGACCTCGTGCTGCTGTGCGACATCTCCGGTTCGATGGACCGCTATTCGCGCTTGTTGCTGCAGTTCGTCCACACCGTTCGGCATGCCGTCGGCCACGTCGAGGCCTTCGTCTTCGGCACGCGGCTCACGCGCATCACGCGCCAGATCCGGCATCGCGAGATCCAAGCCGCGATCGACGAGGTCTCGCACAGCGTGGCGGATTGGGCCGGCGGCACGCGCATCGGCGAGTGCCTGCGCGAGTTCAACCGGCATTGGGCGAAGAGGGTGCTCAGCCGCGGTGCAATCGTGTTGATCATCAGCGATGGCTGGGACCGCGGCGACATCGACATGCTCGCCTCGGAGATGCGCCGCCTGCAGCGCAGCGCCTACCGGCTCATCTGGCTCAATCCGCTGCTCGGATCGCCGCACTATCGGCCGCAGACGGTGGGCATGCAAGCGGCGCTGCCCTACATCGACAATTTCCTGCCGGCGCACAATCTCAAGAGCCTTCTGCAACTCGCATCGCTGCTGCGTTCGGTGGAGGACCGCCGGCCGGCTCGGGCGCAGGCGCCTTTTCTGTCGGAGCATAGCGCATGAAAGACATCGCCGAGACGCTGCACCGTTGGCAAACCGACGGCGAGCGCATCGCCATGGCCACCGTCATCAATGTGGACGGCTCCGCGCCGCGCGACGAAGGCGCGAAGATGCTGATCGCGGCAAGCGGCAAAATCGCGGGCTCGGTGAGCGGCGGCTGCGTGGAAGGCGCCGTCGCGGATGAGGCGCGCGACGTGCTCGAGAGGGGTGAGCCCAAGATCGTGCGCTACGGCATCAATCGCAACATGATGTGGGATGTGGGGCTTTCATGCGGCGGAGCCATCGACGTTTTTATCGAGCGGCTTGACGAGCCGCTGGAGCTTCCGGCGGACGAAGCGTTCGTGATGATGACCCTCGTGCGCGGCCCCGGCCGCATCGGCGCCAAACGCCGCGTGTACGCAGCGCGCGCCGGCGCGCCGCAGCGCGCCGCCGGCTCTACCGGCGACGCTCAGCTCGACGCGCGCATCGACCAAGCGGCGAGCGCCGCGCTCAAGCGAGGTTCTGCGCGCACCGAGAAACTGGGCGATCACGATGTCTTCGTGGATCCGATCCTGCCGGACGCTCAACTGATCATCGTAGGCGCGGTCCACATCGGCATGGCGTTGTGCGACCTCGGCAGCAGAGCGGGCTTCGCCGTCACGGTCGTCGATCCGCGCGAGAGCCTCAACAATCGCGAGCGCTTTGCGGCGGCGCGCCGGCTCATCGTCGGTTGGCCGGAGGACGAACTGCCCAAGCTCAGCTTCAATGAGAACACCTACGTGGCCGTGCTCACCCATGACGAGAAGTTCGACGATCCGACGCTCGACCACGTGCTACGCCAAAAAGTCCGCTACGTCGGCGCCATCGGGAGCCGCAAGACGCAAGCGCTGCGTCGTGAGCGGCTCATCGGCGCCGGTTTCGCGAGCGCTGACGTCGACGCGTTGCACGCGCCCATCGGTCTCGACATCGGCGCGCAATCACCGGAAGAGATCGCGGTCGCGATTCTCGCAGAGATGATCGCTGCGAAACACGATCGCAGTGGAATGAAATTGAAAGATCGCAACGAGCAGCACATCCACGCGTAGTTTTTTCCAAAACGTAAGAAGAAGGAGAAGTCGCAAATAAGAGGCAACATGACGCTCTAAGCTCAGTGGAAGCTGAGTCACATCCATTTACTCCGCAGAATGGAGGTGAGTTCTAATGGCAAAGAAGAAAAAGAAGGCTGGCAAAAAGAAAAAGAAACACTAACGCCTCGGAGGCCTAACGTGGAAAGAGCGAAGCGTCAATCACCTTCGCTCTTTTCTTTTTACTGCGAGGGCTCGGACACGATCAGCACGCTGTGGCCGCGATGCTCATCGAGGAACGCAAGCCCATCGCTCATCCACATCTCCAACCCGGCCGAGGAGTGCTCGGCCACCTCGCGCACGACGTGCTCGCGGTCCCGAAGCCACCGTAGGTGCGTCACGCCCTGGGCCAGCCAGACCACGTCGCCGCAATCCTCACAGGCGAAGCCGTAGCGGGTCACCGGGGCCCTACCCCGCGGCGGGGACGTCGGCGGGCGCAGACTCGACGTCACGGCGCTCGACCGTATCGGGCGTCACGGGCGCCTGACCGGCCGGTGAACGGAGCACCTTGATGATCAGCAAAGCGAGGTCGTCGGCGATCCGGCCGCCCGCGTAACGGGTGAGGCGCTCCACGATTTCGTCGGCCAAACGCTGCGGGTCTTGATCGCCGGCGGCGATCCAGCGCATTGCCTGTTCCTCGTCAAGGGTCATGCCCGAGGCGTCGCGCGCCTCCGTCAACCCATCGGTCGCAAGCACGAGCGTATCGCCAAGCTCCAATTGCGCGTGTGAGGAAGAGAATGAATCGGTGCGCGCAAGCCCGATCAGCGGGCCGGTCACCGGCACCGCAGCGACGGTGCTGCCGCGGCGCAAGAACACCGGGCCGTGGCCCGCGCTCGCGAAACGTAAAGACAAATCGCGGTCGTCGAGAATTCCCAAGAACACGCTGACGAACGCGGACGGGTCCCCCGACGCATTCATGAAGGTCCGGTTGAAGCGCGATAGCACAGTGCCGGGCTCCGGTTCGCTCTCCACCAGAATGCGGATCGAGTACTTCACCAAGGCGGTGTCCACGGCCGCAGCGAGCCCCTTGCCGCTCACATCGGCGACCAGCAGCATCGAGCGGTGATCATCGATACGGTGCACGTCGAAGAGATCGCCGCCGACGGCCGCCTCTCGGGTAGACGAGACATACGCCGTGCCGACGCGCAGGTGTGGAAGCAGGTCCCATCCGCTCAAGAACGCGCGCTGCAGCGTATCGGTGACGACCCGTTCACGCGCCAGCGCCGCCTGCGTCCGGCTGCGGTAGACGTCCGCCACCACGGCCGCGGTGCCGAACAGCAATATCAGCAGGGCGGTGACGACGGCGGCGCGGGTGAGGAGAGACCGTGATTGCGCGACCGCGTCGCTCGCCTGTGCTTCGAACACGGCTCGCAGTTGCCGGAAGTCGGCCCCCATCTGATCGGTGAGCAGTTTGCCTTGCTGCAGCCGGACAAGCGCGTCCGCAGCGTTCGGCTGGGCGATGAGCGGGTCGGCGACCTGCTCGTGCCACACGCTGTGCTGATGCCGAAGATCGTGCAGCGGCACGAACGCATCTTGCAGGTTCGCCGTTTGGACAAAACCCTCGAGCTCATCGAAAATCGGGTCGAACTGGGCTTTTTTCGACACATACGGCTGAATGAAGACCTTTTGCCCGGTCCCCAGGTAGCCGCGCAGCGCCGTTTCCTCTTCTAATTGAAGCTCGTAGAGCGTGGACACGCGCTGCCGGGCGTTGTCAGCCGCGGTCTGGCGCCTGAATGCATCGCCGACGCTGACATACGTATAGACCGACCCGATCACGGACACGAGGAGCGCAACGGCGAGAACTATCCAGGCGGTCGAGGTTCCGCCGGTGCGAATGGGTCGCGTGAGCGGCATGAATAGTCCCCGCGGTTCGGGCGATGCTCGCTAAAGATTCCTTGGCTGCCGGCGCGTCGACACCAATGACGGAAATAGGCCGTTATAAGAGAGCCAGGCCGGGGCCTTCGAGAGCCCCGCCTCGCTTGCCTGCCCTACGCCGGGGTCTTGAACGCGTCCTCGAGGACGCCGAGCAGCTCGCCGCTCTCGCGCATGGGCGCGAGAATGTCGGTGTCGCCGTAGAATTTGCCGGCGATGAAGACTTTCGGCAACGTGGGCCAATTCGTCATCTCGGAAAGCGCCTCGCGCTTTTCGGGATCGGCCAGCGCGTCGATGACCTCGAACGGGTACCCAAGTTCGTTGAAGAATTCGATCGTCTCGTGCGTGAAACCGCAGCGCGGCGCGCTCTTGGTGCCCTTGCCGTAGACGAGGATCGTATGATCCCCGATATCTTTTTCAATCGACTGTTTGATGTCATCAGTCATGGCTTTCGTCTCCCTCACGTGACTTGTGTTTTCAATTCGACGGCGTGCAGACGGCCGTCTTTGAGCGCCTCGCCAAGCGCCTGATACACCACCCGGTGCTGGTCGATCCGCGTCATGCCTTCAAAACCTTTCGATGCGACCGAGACGTTGTAGTGGTCGAGCGTCCCGGTGCGGTCGGTGAGTTCCACCCGCGCGTCCGGCAGCGCGCGGCGGATCAATGCGACGATCTGTGGGGGCGTGATCATTTGCTCTCCATTTCGACGCGCTGCCTGCCGATACATTGCATGGATGGATTACGGCAACATCTACGCGGTCGTCGACCAGCTCAAGGACATCGTCCACACACACCTTCCCCTCGCCATCGGGCTCATGCTGCTCGGCGGCGTGCTGAGCGCGTTGAGCCCGTCGAGCGTGCCGCGCATGGTGGCGATCGTGAATTATGCCGGCCGCGAAGCGCGCTCGCTGCCTCACGCAGCAGGGCTTTCGGCGGCCTTTATGCTTGGCATCTGCGTGGTGTATTGCGGCGTCGGCGCGCTGGCAGGGTCGTTCGGCGCACTGCTAACGCTCTCAGGCTTCCTCTATTACTTCACGGCCGCACTGTGTCTGCTCATGGGCCTTTCGATGATCCGCCTGGTCGAAATCAAATGGGAGCTGCCGGCCATCCAAACCGTCGGGCGCGGTTTTCTCGGAGCGTTCATGCTGGGGTTTGGCTTCGCGTTTCTGATCGCGCCGGATGCGACCCCGTTCATGCTTGGCGCGCTTGCCGTCACCACGTTCCAGGGCGAAGCGTTCCTCGGCGCGCTTTTGATGTTCTTCTTCGCCATCGGCCACGGCATACCGGTTTTCGCCGCAGGTGTGCTCGCGCCGTGGTACATGCATCACCCGGCCGTGCGCAAGTGGCACGTGGTCGCGGAGATGGCCGCGGGTTACGTGCTCGTTTTTCTCGCGTTGTTCTTCGTGGTGATCGCCTGACATGGCGGCGGCGCCTCCGAACGATGTCCGCCCCTATATCGTCCGTACCTACGATCGCTGGATCATCCTCGTGCTCGTGCTGGTCGCCGGCTGGCTTTTGTTCCGCCCGGTCTTCGCGTACACGGTGTTTTATCGCGGTTTGAGCTTCGAGCGCATGCTGCAGCTCGGCGCCGCCGAGCACTACTACCGAAAATCGATCGGCGTGGACCCGCACATTCCCGAATCGTGGCTGGCGCTCGGACAATTGTACATGATGCGCATGCACTCGAGCCCAGATGCGTATGCGGGCGCGCTGGATACGCTTAGCCGAGGCGCCGATGCCAATCCGCGCAGCGGCGTGTTGCCATTCTTCCTGTGCCGCACGTACTACGAGGCAGGCCACGATTACGCCAAAGCGCTCGCCGCATGCAAGCGCAGCGTCGCGAACGATCCGTCGCTTCATTTCGCGTGGGACTACGCCGGCTGGGCGAGTCTGCAGCTGGGCGATCGCTCCAACGCCGTGAACTACTGGCGCGAGAGCCTCAAGCACGCGCACAATCCCTCAGTCGAGGCGGCACTCAAGAAGTACTCACCCAACGCGCGCTAGGGCGCAACGGGGGTATCGGCGCCCCTGGGCGAAGCCTACGTCCAAAATGGCCAAGATGCGCGGGAAACGTCAGTTGTCCGCTCGTCCCTCCCTTGCGCGTCACGTCGTCGGGCGCGCTCGCAAGTCTTCCAGCGGCGCGATTCCGGAGGAAGCCCTCCTCGTCGCCGCCCTGGAGGCGACCGCCGATGGCATCCTCATCGTCGATAGCGAAGGCAAGATCGTTCGTTTCAACGATCGCTTCGCGCGCATGTGGCGCATTCCCGAGGACGTGCTGAAGACCCGCAGCGACGACCAGGCGCTCGATTTCGTCTTGCGTCAGCTATCCGATCCGGGCGCCTTTATCGCGAAGGTGCGCGAGCTCTACGCTCAACCCGGCGCCGACAGCTTCGACACGCTGCATTTCAAAGACGGTCGCGTGTTCGAGCGGTTCTCGATCCCGCAGCGCGTGGACGGCTTGCCCGTCGGCCGCGTATGGAGTTTCCGCGACGTGAGCGATCGCGATCGCGCGCTGATCTCGCTGTCGGCCGAGATGGCGCTCGCGCAGCGCCGGATCGAAAGGCTCAACGGACTCTGGCGCGTCATCACCCGAGCCGGCCACGACGGGCAACATCTCACGCGCGAAGTGCTGGTCGAAGGTGCGCGCGCTCTCGGACTGACCTCGGGGCTCCTCGCGCATCGCGAAGGCGACAAGCTCGTCCTCGACGTCGCCACGCTGCCGCGCACTGCAGCGTGGATGAGCGAGGGCCGCGTGTTGGATGAGACGCTCTCCGGGCGCGTGCTCACGGCAGGCCACACATTGCACTCCGCCGATCTTGAATCTGACCCGAAATTCAGGGATTTGGCCATCACACGCGATCTAGGCTTGCGTGCCGCCATCGGCACGCCGGTCCAGGTCGGCGATCGTGAATACGTCGTCACGTACGCTGATCCCGATGCCCGCGTGCAGCCATTCGACGCCGAAGACATCGCCTACATCGAACTGCTCGCGGCGTATTTCGGCCGCATGCTGCGACTCAGCGAGCAAGAAGCGCAGATCGCCTACCTCGCATACCATGACGGGCTCACGGATCTGCCGAATCGGACGCGTTTTCTTGAGCGCCTTACCGAACTGATCCCCCAAGCGCAACGCGCCGGACGACACTTCGGACTCGTGTACATCGACTTGGATCGATTCAAGCAGGTCAATGACACGCTTGGTCACGCGGCGGGCGACACCGTCCTAAAGCAGGCCGCGGAACGGCTTCAGCGGATCGTCCGCGGGGGTGAAGTGCTTGCTCGGCTCGGCGGCGATGAGTTCGCGGTGCTCGTGCCCGAGATCGATGAGCCGGACGACCTGGAGGGGCTCGCGAAGAGATTGTGCGCAGCCCTCGTCCCGCCGTTCCAAGCCGATAATCATGATTTCTATCTCTCTGGCAGCATCGGCATCGTGTTGTTCCCCGAGGACGGAGCCAGCGCGGACGAACTGCTCGCGCACGTGGACGCCGCGATGTATCGCGCAAAAGAGGACGGTCGCAATCATTACAGTTTCTACAGCGAACAGATCGCCGCGCGCCTGCGAGAACGGCAGGCGATCCAAGAAGGCCTGCGCTTGGCGCTCGCGCGCGAGGAGCTGATCCTGCACTTTCAGCCGGTGGTGGACATCCTCACGCGGCGCGTCGTGGGCGCGGAGTCGCTGATACGCTGGAACCGGCCGGACGGTCCCGTCGCCGAGCCGGCGGAATTCCTCACGGTGGCCGAAGAGACCGGACTCATGATACCGATCGGTCAGTGGGTCCTGCGGGAGTCGCTGAAGCATTCGACCTGGCTGTGCGCAGGCCGGCCGGGCTTTCGGCTCAGCGTGAACCTGTCCACCTCACAGTTCCTAGATCCTGACTTCTTCGAACGTCTGACGAGTGCGTTGCACGAGACCGGCGCCGATCCGCGCAACCTCGCGATTGAGATCACCGAAAGCGTTGCGCTGCAGGATCCGGAGGCGGCACAGATCACGTTGAGCCGCTGCCGCGAGCTCGGCGTGCGCGTGGTGCTCGATGACTTCGGCACCTTTTACTCGTCGCTCGCATATCTCAAGAAGTTGCCGGTCGACGCGATCAAGATCGACCGGCTCTTCGTGCACGGCCTGCCGGACGAGCACGACGACTGCGCCATTGTGAGATTGATCATCGCGTTGTGCATTAGTCTCGGGCGCGAGGTGATCGCCGAAGGCGTCGAAACCGAAGAGCAGGCGCGCTGGCTGACGGAGAACGGCTGCTCTGTCGGCCAGGGCTACTTGTTCGGCAGACCGGTCCCGGCAACGCAATTCTCCCGTCCGGTTTAGCCCCGGCTCTTTTCTACCCGAACGAGATGCCGGCTTTTTGCACTTCCTGATAGGGCAGCATCCACACGAGCGACTCGTCGTGTAAGTCCACGACTTGGATGCGGTTGCCGAACGGGTCGTGGAAGTCGCAGCGGAAGCCGGGGATCAGCTTGATGCCGTATTTCTTGGTGAGCTTGTCGCGGACTTCGGCGATCTGCCGCTCGTCGCGCACGAGGAGGCCGAAGTGGCGCGTGCGGTCCGGCTGCATGCTTTTGACTTCGAACATGGCGAGAAACTGATGCGCGCCGAGCTGGAAGAAGGCGTCGCCCTCTCCCTCGTCCTGCTTCCGGAGATTGAACACGTCTTCGTAAAAGGCGACCGCCTTCTCGATGTCGGTCACCTCGATGGCGATGTGGTTGCAACCGTACACATGGACGCTCATGGCTCTTCTCCCCCGGCTCCCGACTACCGTGAAGCTAGTCGGGCGGCGCTTCCCAGACCAGTTCGGCGATGACGAACACCAATTGGATGTCCTTTTGCTCGAGCGGGGCCGGAGGCGGCTTAAGCCGCCTCACCTCGCCCGATATCACGCAGATCGAGTCGTTCAGGAATCGATACTTCTCGTGGCTCGCGATGTGCCACGCGGCCCCGACCACTTGACGCCGCCCAGGTGGGTACGTGCGGCCGTACCCCTGGTAGTCCACCATGATGAGAGCGCCATCGTCGGTCTCGATGAAGCCTTGCATGTTCATGGCGAACGTCTGATCAGTGCGTCGTCGCGGATGATTGCCGGCTCGGAATCTCCCTGCGATGGTGCCCTCGCAGCGTCCTTCCGCGAAATAGTAATGATGCTCCTCAGTGCCGCCGGGAGCGGTCAGTTCGACGTCCCAACCGTCCGGATAGATGAAGCGCACCGTGTAGAGTGGTCGAAGCTGCATGTCGCCGCCCTCAGTCCGTTCGCTACGTAGGATTTGTCGAGCCGACGTTCAAATGCCCGCATCCCCCGCTTTAGCAGCTGTAAAAAGGAGATGCATTGGCCATGGCTGTCGCAACCGGTACTAAGGTCATCCCGATCATCAGCTCAGGCACCGCGGGCCCGCTTGGGGCCACGCATCTTCCGAGACTGTGGGCCAAGCTCACGCTCGGCAACCATACCGCGCTTCCCGAAGGGCACGATTATTGCGGTAAAGGGTTCGACCAGTTGACGATCTCCGATCTCGGCCTCGAGCGAGACAAAGTCATCGCATACGTGAAGACCAGCAAGCCGACGTACATCGAGTTCGAAGCCTGGGTGCGCACGAACGGCAAGACCGACAAAGAGACGATTCGAAAGCATAACGAGGCCGTTCTGGGTTACAAGCACGGCGACGAAACGGTCAAAGAGATCCAAAAAGAGATCGGGCTCAACGATCCCGGCGTGCGCGACGCGGTCACGCTGAACATCCTCGAGGATCTCAACGACCTCCACGCGCTCGTGACCCGCTGACGCAGAAAGAGGTTTTGGACCCATGTATATCTCCGTCGTGACCCTCTACGTCAACGATGTCGATCGGGCGATCGATTTCTACACCAAAAAGCTCGGCTGGGAAAAGACCATGGATGTGCCGATGGGAGAGGGCATGCGCTGGGCGACCGTGGCGCCAAAGGGCGCGCAGACCGCCTTCACGCTGACGAAGGGCGCCCCGGGCTGGTCGCCTGACAAGGTCGGCGGCTCCACCGGCATCGTCATCGAAGTCGACGACGTTTACCAAACCCACAAGCAGCTCAAGCAGAACGGCGTCGAGTTCAAGGAAGAGCCGCGGACGGAACCATGGGGCGGATACGCGGTATTCAAGGACTCGGAAGGCAACGAGCATGGGCTGCACTCGTCAGTGCCGGCAGGCGTCAGCACCAACTAGCGCCGCGCCGGACTCGCTGGAGTCGTCGCTACTTCACGATCGATACTTCGACGCGACGGTTCAGCGCCCGCCCTGCGTCCGTGGCGTTGTCGGCGACCGGACGCGTCAAACCGTAGCCCTTTGCCGTCAAGCGGTTCGCGGCGATGCCGTGCTGCGTCAGCCACGTCACGACGGAGTGTGCGCGAGCGAGCGAGAGCCCGAGATTGTATGCCGCGCCGCCTTGGTTATCGGTGTGCCCGGCGATGATCCAACGCGACGACGGCGCGCTCTTGACGAGTTGCAATATCTCGGTGAGCGACGCAAGACTATCAGGGCGCAGCTTTGCAGACGCCGTATCGAAATGGATGCCGTAGATCGCGACCGTTCCATTTTGCTGGATCTGCTGTTTCAGATCGGCAACCGTTTCTTTGTGCCGCTTCAATTGAAAGTGTGCCGTGCCGTGTTGCCCGGCCGGGAGATCGAGGAGCTGGACCGCGCTGTCATATCCCACCGCGCTTGCACCGACCGAGACCATGCCAGCCGGTACGCCGCGCAGCGTGCAGTAGCCGTCGTTGCCCGTCGTAGTTGTGATACCCGCGGCGAAAACGCTGGTTTTCGCGATCGGTTTTAGCGTTGCGGCATCGACGACATCGCACGAAATCGTGACGGCGTAGCGCCAGGGGCCCGGATTGACCACGATGCGCGCGAAGTCGACCGCGTAGCCGTCGGGTGCACCGGTGGTCGGATCGTCGAACAGCAGATTGACGGTGCCTGAACGCAGGATCGGCCAATACTCCGGCAGCAGCTGCAGCGTCAGGAGCTTGCCGATCGGCCCGGTTTGATTGAGCTGATTGATCGTGTCTTCGAAGTTCGGAATGCGCGTTCCGTTGAGCGTCACTTGGAAATGCGAATGGAACACCACCGGCTGAAAGTCGTCGAGGAACACCTGAAGGAAGACCTTGTGAATCGTGTTCGGCAGCGCGCCGACGGCGAGCGGGATCGCTTGCGGCAGGTTGTCGGGGCGATGGCTGCAGCCAGAGTAGCCGTCGGCTGGGCGCGTGTGGATGTATTGCTCGGTCACGCCGGTGCCCAGCATGCTGCGATCGGTTCCCGGCGCGGCGCCGGGCCGCGAAGCGCAAATCCACGGATGCGCCGGCGTCGATTCGCCTGAGAACGGCGTGAAGTGCGCCGGCCAGCCGAATCCAAGATTGTCGATCGAACCGGTTCGCACGACGAGCTCGGCCTCGCGCCCATTGACGACCCGATCGTACTGCTTTTCCCAACCCGGCGGAAGTCCGGGCGGCGGCGTTGGGATTGTCGCCGGGGGTGTGGGCGTCGCGGTTTGTACCGGCGACGCACTCTCGGTCGGTGAGGCTGTCGTGCCTTCCGTTGGCGATTCGGCCGGGGCGGGCGATCCGCTCTCCGCCGGCGACGCGGTCACCGCTGGTGCGGGAGAGATTTGCGCGACCACCGCCGATGGGCTAGCCGACGGCGTTTGCTCGCCGGTCTGGTTCGATTTCGCGCAGCCGGCTACGGCCGTCGCGACGATGAGGATGGCGAAAGCAGTAATGATCGACCGATTATACATCACTGAATCCCTTACATGCGAAGTATGGATAGGCCCATCCTGCCATGCGCTAACCCGGCCGAAAAGCCTACGGCGTTTGACTTCGAGAGTAGTTGGGTTTTATCCAAGGAGCCGTCGTAGGTCGAACCGAACAGAGGTAGTACCGTGCGACGACCGCGTTTGTCCCACGGCTTCTGATTTTATTGCTTGATTGTGATGTTCATTCTGCGGGGGCCGGAATAAAGCATCGACACGCTTATGAGGGAGCTTGACTTGAGAAGACTATTCCTAATCCTAGCGCTACTCGCGCTCGTCGCGGTGACCGTTCCGGCCACGTCCAAGGCGGCAGGCTTTACCTTCGGAAATGTTGAGGTGCAAGTTACGCTTGTAGGCACCTGCGGCGTGAGCAACAGTTCATTAAATTTCGGGCTGCAGGCATACAACCCGGGCTTCACCCCCGACATTCCCGGGGTGGGCAGCGTTGACGTCATCTGCTCGAGCGGCACAAGCTATTCCGTCGACCTTAGTCAGGGCGCGCACGCGGTTGGTTCACCGTCTCAACGGCGGTTGTACTTCAACAGCGGCGGGGTCGGCCCGCTGGCAGTAGACAACTTCATCAACTACGGTCTCTACAGCGATGTGGCGCACAACCACGTTTGGGGCCTTTGCTGCAACGGCTCGAGTATCGCCGGATTCATCGGTAACGGGGCGATTCAGCACCAACCCCTGTATGGCTTGATCCCGGCGGGCTCGATGACTGGTCAAGCGCCGGGCACGTATACGGACACGGTCATCGTCTTCGTCTCGTTCTAGACGGCCCCGGGGCGGGCGTGCCCGGCACGCCCGTTCGGTCGAAAGCCACCATGCGAAACGTCATAGCGCATCTTGGGACGCGACTGCTGATCTCGTGTGCAGCTGCGACTGCGGCGATTTGGCCGGCTTGCGCGCTCGCCGCCGGCTTGCAGATCATGCCGCTTCGCGCCACGCTCACTCCTTCCAATCTGACCGCGGCATTCACGTTGACCAACGGGACCGGGGCGCCGGTGCTCATGCAATTGCACGCCAAGCGCTGGACGCAAGACGGCGGCAAAGATCGGCTCGACGACACCGACGAGCTGCTAGCAGCGCCGCCGATCTTCAACATGGTGCAGGGCGCGACGCAAATCATCCGCGTCGGGTCGCGCCACCCGGTCGCGGACCCCGGGGAACGGACGTATCGGCTCATCATCGCGCAGGTGCCGACGAAAGTGAATAACGTCAGGGGCGTCAGTTTTGTGACGACCCTGAGCTTGCCGATCTTCGTGGAGCCTGCAACCGTGCTGCGCGGGCCGAGCCTCGAGTGGACGGCCAAGACGGTCGGTCGCAGCGAGATAAGTTTGCGTGTCGAGAACAAGGGCGACGAGCACGCACACATCGCTCGTTTGATCATTTATGGCGACATCGGCCGCACGCAGACGCTGTACGAATCTACACCGGGAGCCTACGTGCTGGCGGGCCAATGGAGCAGTTGGCGGGTCAACCCCACAAGGCCGCCGGCCGGCAGCGCCGTCATCATAGACGCCGTCCTGGACACCGGTGCAACTCTACGCGCAGTCGCTTCTCTCAGATAAGATGGTACGTCCGGCAGCATGGGCGTGTGCGCTCGCTCTCGCGCTGGCATTCGCACCATCGCCGGGGCGCAGCGCAGTCGATGCATCGTCGCCGCTCATCTGCGCGGTGACCGTCAACGGCAGCGCCGTGAGCCAGGGTGCGATCGTCTTAAAAGAGCCCGAAGGCACGCTGCTCGTCCGCTTCGACGATCTGCAATCATGGCGCGTGATCCCGCCGCGTAGCCGCATCGTCACGCGCGACGGCGCCGCGTACGTGCCGGTTACCTCAATTCCCGGATGGCGCGTCACGTTAGACGCTGCAAAGCTCATCCTGGACATCACGGTGCCCGTTGCGGAGCTGCTGCCCACCACCATTGACCTGTTTGGTTCCCGCGCATCTCCCCAAGCCGGCACGGGAGCGTTCTTCGACTACGACGTCCACGAGCACACGCAAGCCGGCACGCCGTCGACCTTGGGGGCGCTCTTTCAATTCGGGGTCTCAGGCGGCGGCAGCGTCGCCCTCGGGAGCCTCGCCGCCACGAATTTCGGCGGCCGTTTCCACACCATCCGCCTCGACACCACGTGGCAGCACGACTATGTCGATTGCCGCACGTCGCTGCGGATCGGCGATGCGCAAAGCGGCCTCAATGCCTTTGGCGGCGGCATCCATTTCACGGGCGTGCAACTCGCGACGAATTTCGGCACCGACCCGTATTTCCGGACGTTTCCGACGCCGAGCATCCAAGGATCGGCAAACCAGCCTTCGTTGGTCGACATCTACGTGAACAACGCGCTCGTAGCGAGCCAGAATGTCGGCGCCGGCCCCATCGCGCTCACGCAGCTGCCGGTCGTCACCGGGGCGGGCCAGGTGCAGTTGGTCGTCACCGACGTGCTTGGCCGGCGCCAGGTCGTGACCGAGCAATACTACGCAAGCCCGATGCTGCTCAAGCGCGGCCTCTCGGACTATTCGTACGAAGCCGGCTTCGAGCGGCGCAACTACGGCACCGCGTCCGGGGACTACGGCCCGTATGTGGTCTTGGGATCGGAGCGGCTCGGAATCAGCGACAGGCTGACTGGAGAAGCGCACGGCGAATTCTCCAAGGGACTGCATATGCTCTCGATCGGCGCCAACGTCGCGCTCGGCAGCGCGGGCGTGCTGAGTGCGGCCGCTGCCGAGAGCGGATCGGCTGCGGGAAACGGTTCAGGTTGGGTACTCGGCTACGATTACGCGGGCCGGGGCTTTGGGTTCGGCGGGCGCGTGCAGGTCGATAGCGATCGCTTCCGTCAAGTTGGTTACGAGACCAGCACACCGATCAAGCGTCAAGAACAGGCGCAGCTGTCGTTGCAGGTCGGCCGGCGAGCGGTCCTCACCGCCTCCTACACCGCGCAGGTCGCGGGAAACGACGTGTCGGTGAAAATCGGGACGATCAACATCTCCGAGCAGATCGGGAGGGCGAGCCTCGTGGTGCAGGGCCTCAAGCAACTCGGCAGCCCCGCGCCCCCGCTTGCCTCCGTCTTCTTTGTCCTGCCTATCGACTCGAGGCATTCGGCCACGGCGAGCATGCAATTGCAGGGGAATCAACGGGAGGAACAATTCGAATTCCAGCAGGGCCTCCCGCCGTCGGCTGTCGGGATGGGCTACCGCATCCGTACGCAGGAAGGCGAGACGCATCAGAGCGACGGCATGCTCACGTTCCAAGGCCAGGCGGGTTCGCTGACGCTTGAGTCTTCGAATTATGGTTTTGGGCAGTCGAATGACGTCGACGTGTCCGGCGCAGTCGCGCTGCTGGCCCGGCACGCATTTTTCACGCGTCAGATCACGGCCAGCTACGGTTTGGCCGAGGTGCCTGGCTACGCGGGCGTTCGCGTCTATGAGAACAACCAAGAGATCGGAAGGACGAATCGCTACGGCGTCGTCGGGTTGCCCACGCTGCTCCCCTACCAAGCCAATACGGTCGCGCTTGAAGCAAGAGACCTGCCGATCACGGCCAACGTTCAAAACGCGAAAATCATCGCCGTGCCATACTTCCGGAGCCCTGCAATCGTGCGTTTTGAAAGCCAGCCGCCCGGCGGCGCCTTGGTCCGCATCGTCGACGCGGACGGCAAGCCGCTCCCCGCGGGCGCCGTCTTAAAGTCGCTGAGCGGCTCGGGGGAATGGCCCGTCGCCGAGGACGGTCAAGTGTATCTTTTGGGTGTGCCGGGTGCCGAGATGCAGCTTGCGGCGATTGTCGGGGCATTGACATGTCATGTGACGATCAAGCTGCCGCGAGATCTGAGTCAAATCCCAAATCTCGGAACCGCCGTATGCCGCTGACCGATGGTGGAGATGAGGGGACTCGAACCCCTGACCCCTTACATGCGAAGCAAGTGCTCTACCAGCTGAGCTACATCCCCACGGGGTCCAAGAAGAAAGTTTACCATAGGGCGCACCCCCGGAGCAATGCGCGCGTTAGCCGCCGGGGTCCACCACCAGTATCTTTGTGACCGCCTTGATGAAACGGCCGCGGGTCGCGTCGCCCTGAACGACGAGCTCTGCGATTCCGTCTGCAGGCGCGCGGGCGTCCTCGATGTAGGCGAGCAGAATCGTCTTGCCGTTGAAGTCCGACTCGAACTCGGGAAACGCGACCAGCGCCGGCGATCCGCTCACTCCCCAAACGAGAGCGTATGCGCGCTTCGACGTGCTGAGGCCGCCCACGTCGCGCGGCTGCGCCAGCGCGATGACGTCGCGTAGCGTCGCGCCGGTGAAGGTGTGGAAGCGATTCCGGCCATCCGCGTCGGCGACGCGCAGCGTCAACGACGAGCGTTGAAGCCGCTGCAATTCCTTGAGCGTGAGCATGGTCGGCACGCCGACCGCACCGGCGATTTCGATGACGCTGCCGGGCGGCGCGTTCACATTGGTCGATGCGGGCTGCGTCATGGCGGGCACGGCCGTCGGATAGATCGCCGGCGTCGCTGTTTGGGGCGCCGCAACCGACGACCTCGGCGTCGGCAGCGCCGGTAAGGTCGTGACGGAAACCACTGGGCTTGGTTCTGCCGCGCGCGCGAATGCCGGAGTGCCATCGTGGGGCAGCGCGAAGCCGGCGGTCAGCCCGGCAAGAGCCGCTGCCGCGAAGAGTCCCGTGACGAGTCTGCTCATGGCGTTACCTCGTGGGAAGACGGGTTATGACGCAAAGCCGTGCGTCTTGAGCCAGCGGATCACGACGAAGCGCGAGCGCTCCGCGCAATCAGTATGGTTCGCTTCGATCAATTCGAAAGTCTTCGGCTCGCTTGCCTCGTCGAAGAGCAACCGCGTCGCAGACGGCGGAACGAGCGCGTCACTCGATGCGGCGACGACGAGCAACGGCTTCGGCGCGAGATCGGCGATTCGCGACGTGAACGTGTCCATGAGCTCGGTGATCTCTTTCGAGCTCGCGCCGTCGACGTAGGCCGCGCGGTTGGAAAGGCCGGAAAGAAGGCCTTCTCCGGAAAGATGTTGCGCGCGCCTCATCGCGGTGCTCATCGCGATGACGCCGGACACGAGCGGTGAGCGAAGGCCTATGCTGATCGCGACAGCGGCGCCCATGCTGTGGCCGCCGATGACGATGCGTCGGACATCCGGCATGGCTTTCGCGTACGCCACCACGTCGAGCGCGTTCACGATGAGGTCTGCAGCTTTCGCCAGCGGCAGCGAACTCGCACCCAGTTTGTGACCTTGAAAATCAAATGCCAGCACGACGTATCCTTCCGCGGCCAGATGATAGGCGAGCGGATCGACGTTGTGCTTGCCGGATGAATAGCCGTGGCAGAGGATGACGCACGTCGCCGCGCGGTTTGTGTGGTAGAGAAGTCCGCGTACGACGCCGTCGGCGCTGGTCACGGAGATCGGATCGATTCGAATGCCCGATAGGTCGCGGATGCGCACCATCGGGCTACTTCGTTGCCGATTGCCTTTGCAATGTCCTCGCGGCGGCAGCGCTGTCGCGAAAGATGACGACGCTACACGGATCCTGTCGAAACGTGAACGGGAAAGCGGAGATGATGTCAAGGCCGATAACGCCGCGGGCGCGCGTGCCGTCCGCGTTGAGCGGCAGCGACTCGCGTGTCGGCGCGGCGCTGACGGAGTTGAGGCGAAGGTCACCGATCTGGAGGGTGTCAAGGGCGTCGAAGCGGCTGCGCGATGCGTGCAAGTCGAGGGCAAAAACGCTGAGCTGTCCGTCGACGACGACGGGCAGAAACACCAGGCCGCCGCGGACCGAACAAGGCACAGCGGTCGAGTCAACTGCTGCCGGCCACAATTGCGGCGACGGCGGTACGGCGTTTGGAATGCGAGGCACCAAGGGAGGCGTAGTGTGGGAGATCCCGCGCGCATCCTCCGGCCGTGAGAAGGGAGGCTTCAGCGGCGCAAAGGTCTGGGGTGGCGAGGGCGCCGGCGTCATCGGCGGCATGTACGGACCCATGCCAGGTGGGAGATCGCCGCGCGCAGGCGGGGAAAAGGCGGCGACGGCTGCCCCGATGGAGATCGCGACGACCGCGAAGGCGACGCGCCCGCGCTTGATCACGGCGCGGGAGTTCGGGGAACGGACCTAAAGGTCCGTTGCTACGCCTACGGGGCCGGGGCCACCACCACCGAGCCGTTCTTCGAGTGCACCGTGATCTGCGCACCGCCACCGCCCACCGCAAGCGACAGCGCGTGGGGGCGCAAGAAGCGGATGTCCGCGGCGCTCGGATCAAAATAATTGGTGACGGTCCCACCGTCGCTCTGCGCGTCAACCGTCGCGCCGATGCCCGGTCGCAGCGTCACCTTCACGAGCCCTTGTCCTGAGAAGATCCGATACGCGCCGGCTCCGACGCCGTTGAAGGTCCAGTCGACGTCGCCGCGCAGATCGACCACCTCGGCGTGATCCAAGCCGGCCGACGACTGCATGGTCACGCGCCCAAAAGCCGTCTCGATGTGCACGTTGCCGGAAAAGCCGCGAACGTCGACGTTGCCGCTGATCGTGCGGACGAGCCCGTGACCGGTCACGTTGCGCAGCGTGACGTCGCCGCTGTCGCTGACGATCACGAAGGGACCCCCGACGCGATCGAGCGTCACCGGGCTCGCCCCTGCGTTGATGAGCAGCGCCTCGACGTGATTGGGCACCTCGACGTTCATGTCGCCGCCGGAATTTTCGAGCGCGATGCCGTGCGCGCCGTCGCGAACACCCGGCAGGTTGAAATTTCTCCCCGGCAGCGTGAAGAAGCGCGGGCCGGCCGAGCTGCGGTTGCGGCCCATCTGCCGCGGCAAGACGATGCGGCCGACGGCCTGGCGCGACACGTTGAAACGGGAGATCTGAACGCCCGGCGGATTGCCGGGCACACGAACGCCGCCGAAATCCCCAGGCGTGATCGTGATGGCGCCGCTGCCTTTCGAGTGGATGGTCACGACCGGTGGTCCGTCGGTGAGGCGTGCGAGGTCGGCGTTGGCGGAAACCAATACCGTGGTGACCGTGGCCGCGGCGGCGAGGAGACTTGCGAGGATCTGCGAGTGTTTCATGCTGATACAAAGGGCGGTGAGCTGCCCGCTCCCGCTCCCTTCACACTACCCTCAGCGGCGCGCTGCCACATGAACGCACCGTGAGCCGCGTGTGAGCGCGGTGTGAGAAGCCCGTGGGCGTTCACTGGGCGTCCCCCTCAGGATCGAGGGTCAGCGTCGGCAGGCGTACGGAGAACGTCGTCCCCCTGCCGACCTCGCTCTTGATGTCGATCTCACCGCCATGCGCGCGCACGATGTTGCGGACGACGGCCAGGCCCAGGCCCGTCCCTTCGACCGCCCGCGAGCGCGCGGGATCAGCCCGATAGAAACGATCGAAAACTTGCGGCATGGCGTCGCGCGGGATGCCTGGGCCGGTGTCGGCGACGTCAAGCAGCGCATGGGCGTTCTCGGAACGCATGGAGACCTGCACGCCGCCTGATTCCGTGAATTTGATCGCGTTTTCGGTGAGATTGGTGACGAGCTGGCGGAGCAATCCCGGCTCGCCCATGACGTACGCGTCGCCGTCGCACTCAGCGCGCAGCGACAGACCCTTCGCCTCGGCCTGCGGGCGCAACGCCGCGGTCGCGTCGGCCACGATCGGCCGGAGATTCGTGGGCTCGAGCGCGAGCGCGTGGAGGTTGTCGGTCTTGGCCAGCGTCAGCATCGCGTTGATGACCCTGGCCATGGACGCGCTCTCGCTGCGGATCGCTTCAAGCGCCTCTTTTCGGACGGTCTCGTCTTTATCGCCCCAGCGCAAGAGCATTTGCGCGTTGCCGTTGATGACCGTCAGCGGCGTCTTGAGTTCGTGCGATGCGTCGGATATGAAGCGCCGCTCTCGCGCGAATGCCGCTTCCAAGCGCGATAACATCTCGTCAAAGCGCGCCGCCAGTATGCCGAGCTCATCGGTGCGTCCCTGCCAATTCAACCGCTTCGTCAGATCGTCGCCGCCGATCTCTTGCGCCGAACGGGCGATTTCGTTGATGGGGCCGATCGCCGTGCGCGCGAGCCAAAAGCTCGCAGCAGCGATCAGCGCTATCGCAGCCAGATACGCCGCGATGAGCAACGTCGCAAACGTGGCCAGCGTCTGGCGGACAGAATCCAATGACTCGGCGACATACACCGTCGCCAGCGGCGCAGCGCCGCTGCGGATCACGTGCCAATGCGCCAGGACCGTGCCCACGGGGGTGTCGGCGATCCCCCAACTCCCGTTGACGCCCTCCGGAGGACTCCACGGGCGATAGCCGGTCGTCGGCAGGTCGTATCCGGCGAGATTGCTGCTCGCGCCGATGCGCGCGCCGCGCGCGTTGAAGGCCTCGATGTACAGCCCCGGTCCCGCGAGCGCGTCGAGTTGCGCCTCGTCGGACAACAGCGTCACCGCCGAGACCGGTCCAAAGGGCCCGTTGCTGCCGGCCCGCGCGATCGCCTCCACCTGCGCGGCGACGCCCTCCACGCGCAGCGCCGCCGACTTGAAGATCACGATGTCGGCGCCGTAGTAGACCACGCCTGCGAATACGGCCAAGAGCAGCGCGACCGCGCCGCCATACCAAACGATCAGGCGCCAGCGCAGGCTCTTGAAGAAGGGCAGGGTGCTCGCAGCGTCAGGCGCGGAGCGCGTAACCGACACCCCTGATCGTCTGGATCAACTTTTCGGCGGCGCCTTCGTCGACTTTGTTGCGCAAGTAGCGGATATAGACGTCGATGAGGTTGGATTCCCCGAGGAAATCCGAACCCCAGACGCTGTTGAAGATCTCGTCGCGAGTGTGCACTTTGTTCGGATACATCATGAGGAATTCAAGCAGCGAGAATTCTTTGGCGGTGAGGCTGACGTGCCTGCCGCCGCGCGTGACCTCATGCGTGTCGCGATTGAGCGACAAGTCTTTGAGCGCAAGCACGCGCTCGGACGGCTCGCGCTCGCGCAGCTGAACGCGGATGCGCGCCAGCAGTTCTTCGATGGAGAAGGGTTTGGTGAGGTAGTCGTTCGCGCCGGTGTCGAGGCCGGTGATGCGATCGGGGACCGCGTCCTTGGCGGTCAGCATGATGATCGGAACGGAGGAGTGTTTCCGCACGCGCCGGCACACTTCGAGTCCGTCGATGCGCGGCAGCAAGAGATCGAGGATGATCAGATCGGGGCCCTTGAGCGCGCGTTCGATGGCGCTTGCGCCATCGCCGCACACCTCCACCTCAAAGCCTTCATGCTCCAGCTCTAAGCGGAGCACTTTGGCGATTTGGACGTCGTCTTCGACGATGAGGATCTTGCGCTTGACGTTATCGGCAGGGTGCGCCTGCGTGAATGATTGCGACATTGCGGTGGTGCTCCTGTCGTTCCAACCGACGGGTGGTTAGCACTATAGACCTCAAGCATACCGGGGCACCCGGTGGACCGCATTAAGATAAGGTGAGATGTCCGCGAGAGCGCAGAACTTCCCCTTGTGTTGAGGCTTTTCGCGGGTATCGAGATCGATGACGCGGTTCGCACGCTTGCGGCCGACGCGATCGCAAAGCTGCAGACGTCGGCGCTGCCGGCGCGCTTCGAGCGTCCGGAAAAGATGCACGTCACGCTTGCGTTTTTGGGCCGCACGCCGCCCGAGAAACTGCGCGCAGTCGAGGAGGCCCTTGCGAACGCGGCAGCGGCGGAAGGGCGGTTTTCGCTGATGTTCGATCGCGTCGGCGCGTTCCCAAACGAACGCCGCCCGCGCGTGCTATGGCTGGGGTGCTCGCGCGTTGACGAAAATTTCGGGGCGTGCGCGCGCCGCGTGCGCAGCGCCTTTGCGACGCTTGGCTACGACTTCGACGCCGAGGCCGTCGCGCACGTCACCCTGTGCCGCGCGAGACCGCCGCTCCGAGGGACGCCGCAGCTACAGATCGAGCAAGGCGTGCGTCTGGACGTCGAACATCTCACGCTGTTCGAGAGCATTCCAGAGGGACGCACGACGCGCTACGAGACCCGCGCCCGCGCACCGCTGCGACCTGCGTGACCGAGACCGTGGAGCAGGACCTTTAGGTCCTGCTGACTCCTGAACGCGAGGAGTTAGCGGGATCTAAAGATCCCGCTCCACAGTCTTTTCCGGAGCTAAAGCTCCGGCACTACAAAAACTGGTTTTAGGGGACGAAGTGAACGTCGGCCGGATCCTGCGGCGGCGTCTTGACCGAGACGAACTTGAGATGACCGGAGGTCTCGGTCAGTCCCGCGTGGTTCGTCCCCTTTGGGATCACGATCATCATGCCGGGTTTCAGCGTCACTTGATGATCCCCCAACCATTCGGTGCCGGTACCTTCGAGCACGATCTGCACTTCGTTCGCGTCAGCGTGATAGTGCTTGGCGGCCGTCCCCATCTGCAACGCGGTGGTCATCCCGTCCGCGACCACGAGCGTCTTCGAGCGCAAATTGGGGAACACGGTGCCCGGTGTCGGCATCGCGTCGGGAGTCATGGCAGCGAGATCGATCGCGGCGGGCTGAAGCGGCATCGCGGCGGCGCGGGCGGTAAGCGGCAGGCGTGCCAGGGCGAACCCCATGGCAAAGGCCAGCACGGCGACGACCACCGTGGGAACATGGCGCATACTCATGTGAACAAGTCCCTTTCTCAAGGACGACCTTGGTCGCCGAGCCTTGTTTTTCCCGAACGATTCTCCTCCAAAAACGAGCGGGAACGGGCGCAACCAAAACCGCCATCCCCTCGTTATAGCTGTAGACGCCGAGCCGCGCAGCGCACCCCGCGCGACGCGGCGTCGTTTTTTTCTCCAAGGACCGGACCTCGCCCGAGGCGGCGGCATGAAAAACAAGCCGGACCTTAAGGTCCGGCTCCACAAGCTCTTTAGGTCCGGCTCCACGATAAAGTCCAGCGATCCCGATACGGGGTCAACCGGGTCTACAGATCGGATCCCACGCCCTTAGGCGGCGGCGCGTTTCTCTTTCGCGAGCGCCAGGGCCCAGCCGGTGCTGGTACGCTTGCGCACCAGATACCCGCCTTCGGTCCGATCCAGGTACTCGAAACCGCTTGCGACGGCTTCCGCTAATGAATTGAAGATAAGTATGCCTTGCATCGTCGTTCTCCGGGTTATGCCCCTCCCGTATCTTCTTATACGGTAAATGCCCAAATAAAGTTAGCCGCCGGACGCCCTTTGGTTCATTTTAACGCGACCCTCATCACATTTCACGCTCCGAGGGGCCCTCGTAAAGGGACGCGAAGCCCTCTCGAACATGCCCTCCGAAGCACCGCTGGTTGAAACCGCGACCTTGATAAGCCGGGAGCCAATCGCTCCCGGTTTTTGGTGTGTGGGGCTGCGCAGTCCCCATATCGCGATGCGCGCGCGGGCAGCCCAATTCGTCGCGCTCGACGTGCCCGGCCAATTCGCGGTGCGCCTACCGCTCGGCATCTGGACGGTGCGTGGAGACGAATTCAGCCTGCTTTTCCGGGAGTGGGGCACGCGCACGACGCGCTTCGCCGCTCTGCCGCTCGGCGCGCGCGTCTCCTGCATCGGCCCGCTCGGCAACGAATTCTCGCTGCCGGCGGCGGGCTCGAAAGCGCTCATCGCGGCAGGCGGTATCGGCGTGGCGCCCTTTTGGCTGCTCGCGCGCAGTCTGCTTGCACTCGGCGTCGAAACCAACATGCTGCTTGGTGCGCGCACCAAAACGCACCTCGTGGGCGCGCAGTCCTTGCGCGAGCTCGGTGTTCCGCTGAAGTTGTGCACCGACGACGGCAGCGAAGGCTTCGCAGGCAGCGTGATCGATGCGTTGCTCGAGCAGCCCCGCCCGGACATCATCTACGGCTGCGGCCCGCCCGCGATGTTGCGCGCCTTGTGCGCGCACGCGACCCAGATGGACGTCGCGTGCGAGATCTCGATGGAAGAGACGTTCGGCTGCTCGATGGGAACGTGCTGGGGTTGTGTGGTTCGCGTGCGCCGCGGCTGCGGGCAAGGCACGGGCTATCCGCGCGCGCCGCACGAGACGCGCGACTACGACTTCGCGCGAGTGTGCGCGGACGGAACCGTTTTTTCTTCGGCGGACGTGCTGTGGACGGCGTAGATCTCAGCGTCGATATCGGCGGCGCGGTGTTGGCCAACCCGCTCATCGCGGCGAGCGGCTGCTACAATCGCGGCGCGGAGTACGGCCGTATCGTCGACGTCCGCGCCTACGGCGCCATCGCGCTCAAGAGCATCACGCGCGAACCTCGCCTCGGCAACGAGATGCCGCGCATCGCCAGCGCCCCCGCCGGATTGCTCAATGCCATCGGGTTGCAGGGCCCGGGCATCGAACACTTCCTCGCCAAAGATGCGCCGGAACTCGCACGCGTGCCGACCGCGGTCATCGCCAGCGTCGCCGGATTTTCAACGGATGAGTTCGCCGAGGTCGCCGCGCGCATGGATGGACTGCCCAACGTGGTGGCCATCGAGCTCGACGTATCGTGCCCAAACGTCGATCGCGAAGGCGAATGCTTCGGGGCCGACGCGCGAGCGACCGCGGCGGTCGTCAGCGCGGTCAAGCGGCGCGTGAAGCTGCCGGTCATCGCCAAGCTGACGCCTAACGTGGCCGATATCAAGCCGATCGCCCGGGCCGCCCAAGATTCCGGCGCTGATGCCCTGTCGCTCATCAACTCGCTGCGCGGCATGGCGATCGACGTCGAACGCGCGCGCCCGGTCCTGGCCAACGTCTCCGGCGGACTCACCGGCCCGGCGATCAAGCCTGTGGCGCTGCACCATGTGTGGGAGGCCGCGCAGGTGGTGACGATCCCGATCATCGGCATGGGCGGCATCGAGAGCGGCAGCGACGCGCTTGAGTTCATGTTCGCCGGCGCGAGCGCCGTCGCCATCGGCACGGCGAACTTCCGCGATCCGGAGGTCGCCGCCAAAGTCGGGGCTGCGCTGCTCGCCGAAACCGTCCGGCGCGGGTTTAAGAGCGTGCGGGCGCTCACGGGTCTCGCCAACCCGGGCTTCGCACGCGCGCGCTGGCCCGGCCCATGACGCAGCTGATCGTCGCGTTGGACGAGGCCGGCCTGGAAGGCGCCATGCGCATTCTCGACGCCACCGCGCCAGACGTCCGATGGTACAAGGTCGGCTACGAAGGGTTCTACGGCTACGGGCCGCGCATCATCGAAGAGCTGCACCAGCGGGGCAAGAAGATCTTCTTAGATCTCAAGCTGCACGATATTCCGAACACCGTGGCGGCCGGCGTCCGCGCAATAGCGCAGTATCGGCCCTCGTTCCTGACCGTGCACGCGGCCGGCGGTCAAAGCATGCTCGCCGCCGCTGTCGCCGCGCGCGATGAGGTCAACGCCGCGGGCGCCGGGCTCAAGCTCCTCGCCGTGACACTGCTGACCAGTCATTCTAAGGAAGATCTGCGAGACATCGGGGTGCTCAGGGAGCCGCACGAGCTCGTCAGCATCCGTTCCGGGCTGGCAGCTCAGGTCGGCCTCGATGGGGCGGTGTGCGCCGTCGACGAGGTGGCGATCGTGCAAGCGCGCGCCAATCCCGACTTCATCGTCGTGTGCCCAGGCATTCGTCCTGCCGGGTCCGATCCGGGCGATCAGCGCCGCGTGGCTACTCCAACCGCGGCGGTGCTCGCCGGGGCTGATTACATCGTCGTCGGCAGGCCTGTCACCAAGGCCGCTGATCCCGCCGCTGCGGCGCGCGGCATCCTCGATGAGATGGCGAGCGTGCACCGGCTGGGCGGTGCGGGCTCCTCGCCGTGACGCCGCAACAAGTGCTCGAGTTGCTCGAGCGGCGCGGCGCGATGCTCACCGGGCATTTCATACTATCTTCAGGTTTGCACAGCGATCGCTTCATTCAGAAGTTCCGCATCTTCGAGGACCCGCCGACCGCGGAGGCGGTTTGCGGAGCGCTCGCGGAGGCGCTAAGGCCTGCGAAGCCGCAGGTGGTGGTGAGCGCGGCGATCGGCGGCGTCATACCGGGCTACATCGTCGCCAGGCAGCTTGGGGTTCGCGATATCTTCGCAGAAAAGGAAGGCGGCAAACCGCTGCTGCGGCGGGGCTTTGCGCTTGCGCCCGGAGAGCGGGTGGCGGTGGTCGAGGACGTCATGACGACGGGCGTGTCGACGGGCGAAGTGATCGAGATCGTTGAAGCGGCGGGCGCGCTCGTCG